>Ga0265325_10000025_pt1 | contig 111160 bp, 107 predicted proteins | sample 41420metaG_FD_202090 | JGI IMG/M metagenome (GOLD analysis project Ga0265325, IMG submission 202090) | Rhizosphere microbial communities from Carex aquatilis grown in University of Washington, Seatle, WA, United States - 4-14-20 metaG | ecosystem: Host-associated > Plants > Roots >...
GCGATAATCGAACTCGACCTTCGCAGTTGTGCCTGCATTAACGAGATTGAAGGTGCGCGTAAGTGTGTCGGGAACGTCCGACTCGGCATCGAGGTCCGTCAACCGGATCTGGAAATCTCCGCCCCCGATGGCCGGATCATGAACGAGCTGGAACTCGCCGTTAAACGGACTGCCGTTCACAGCGCCATTGGAATTGTTGCCCTGCTCGATCCAGGCACCGTAGTCCTGCGTAATGAATTGGTCGAGGCTATAGGTACCGTCGAGTTTGATGACCGGCGCGTCATTTGTGCCGTGGATGGTGACGGTAATTGGCTGTGTAACCACGCCGCCAGTTTGATGGTCATCGACCGTGCCGATGTAGGTGAAGGTAAGCGTCTCGCCCTGCGCCAAAAAGTCGAGGGCCTTGTCGGCAACGCTATACGTCCAGGTCGCCGATCCATTGTCGGTATTGCCGGCAGCCGGGACGATAACGAGGGCCTTCTCGAGATCAGTCTGTTGTGCGGGGGTCAACGTCAACGCGGTCGTGCCGTCGGCGGCAAGATAGTTGTAATGGTCAAACGGTGCCGACACTGTTGGCCGGTCGCTGGCGTCGACGTCGGTGAAGCTGATTGTTCCGCCAACCGAATCGGTGTTCGGATTGTTTGTGCCCGCCAGCTCCGAGAACGAATTGCTTGTTGCCGCGATCGTCGGCTTGTCTTCGCTGCCATGTACGGTGACGGTGACGTCCTGGCTGGCGGTACCGCCATTGCCGTCGTCAACCTTCACTGTAAAGGTCAACACGACCTGATCGTGGGCGCCGAGGAAGTCGAGATCGCTGTCCGCGATATCGTAGTGCCAGTTAATAATGCCATTGCCGGTGACGCTCGAATGCGTCGCCGCATCGACCGTGAACGCATTCACCAGTGCATCGTGTTGCGCCGACGTCAGAACGTAACTGTTCGCGAGTGTGGCCGATAGCTGCTTGAGGGTGGACGAACTCGTCTCACTATCGGAGAGGTCGACATCCTGGAATGTGACGGTGCCGGACGAATGATGGATGTCGGTGTTCTCTCCCGGCTGGAGGTCGCCGATCTCCGTTGCGGATCCCGACTGCGCCCCTGAGGTGATGACAGGTTTGTCCTCGGTGCCGTGCACGGTGATGGCGACGTCCTGGCTGGCGGTGCCGCCATGGCCGTCGGCAACCTGGACCGTATAGGTCAGTGTCACGACATCATTGGCGCCCAGGAAGTCGAGTGCGCTGTCGGCAATGTCATAGTGCCAGCTAATGCTGCCGTTGCCGGTGATGTTCGAATGTGACGCCGCGCCAATCGTGAAGGCACTCACCAGTGCATTCTGCTGGGCCGCCGTCAGTGCGTAGCTATGGGCCAGCACCGCCGACACTTGCGTATTGGCGATCGAACTCGTCTCGAGGTCGGAAAGATCGACGTCGTTGAACGTGACGGTGCCGGTCGAATGATGGATGTCGGTGTTCTCGCCCGGCACATTGTCGCCGATTTCCGTCGCCGATCCGGCCTGCGCGCCCGAGGTGATCGTGGGCGCATCCTCCGTGCCGTGTACGGTGATGGTGACGTCCTGGCTGGCAGTGCCGCCATGGCCGTCGGCAACCTGCACCGTATAAGTGAGCGTCACCACGTCGTCGGCGCCGAGGAAGTCGAGTGCGCTATCGGCAATGTCGTAGTGCCAGCCGATCGTGCCAGTCCCATCGGCCTGCGAATGTGTGGCTGCATCGAGGGTGAAGGCATTCACGAGCGAATTCTGCTGGGCCACCGTCAGCGCGTAGCCATGTGCCAGCGCCGCCGACACCTGCGTATTCGTGATTGATTGCGTCTCGATGTCGGAAAGGTCGACATCGGTGAACGTGACGGCGCCGGACGAATGATGGATGTCGGTGTTCTCGCCCGACACGTTGTCACCGATCTCGATCGCCGACCCGGCCTGCACGTCGGAGTCGATGGTCGGCGCATCTTCGGTACCGTGTACGGTGATGGTGACGTCCTGGCTGGCGGTGCCGCCATGGCCGTCGGCAACCTGTACCGTAAAGGTCAGTGTCACAACGTCGTTGGCACCCAGGAAGTCGAGATCGTTGTCCGCGATGTCATAGTGCCAGGCGATGGTGCCGGTCCCGTCGGCTTGCGAATGCGTCGCGCTCTCGATCGTAAACGCATTCACCAGCGCATCCTGCTGGGCCGCTGTCAGCGTGTAGCCATGTGCCAGCACCACCGACACCTGCGTATTCGCGATTGATTGCGTCTCAATGTCGGAGAGGTCGACATCCGTGAATGTGACGGTGCCCGACGAATGATGGATGTCGATGTTCTCGCCCGGCTGGAGGTCGCCGATTTCGGTCGCCGATCCGGCCTGCAGGTCGGAGTCGATGGTGGGCGCATCTTCCGTACCGTGCACGGTGATAGTGACGTCCTGGCTGGCAGTGCCGCCATGGCCGTCATTGGTTGTAACCGTAAAGGTGAGCGTCACGACGTCGTTGGCACCGAGGAAGTCGAGATCGCTGTCGGCAATGTCGTAATGCCAGCTTATGCTGCCATTGCCGGTGACGTTCGAATGTGACGCCGCGCCAATCGTGAATGCATTCACCAGTGCATCATGTTGCGCTGACGTCAGCGAGTAACTGTTGGCCAGTGTGGCCGACAGCTGCTTGAGCGTGGATGAGCTCGTCTCGATGTCGGAGAGATCGACGTCGTTGAACGTGACGGCGCCGGACGAGTGATGGATGTCGGTGTTCTCGCCCGACACATTGTCGCCGATTTCTGTCGCCGATCCGGCCTGCACGCCCGAAATGATCGTGGGCGCATCCTCCGTGCCGTGCACGGTGATAGTGACGTTTTGGCTGGCGGTGCCGCCATGGCCGTCGGCGACCTGCACCGTATAGGTGAGCGTCACCACATCGTCGGCGCCCAGGAAATCGAGTGCGCTGTCGGCAATATCATAGTGCCATGCGATGGTGCCATCACCAGTGACATTCGAATGCGTCGCCGGATCAATGCCGAAGGCATTCACCAGCGTATTTTGCTGGGCCACTGTCAGCGCGTAGCCATGCGCCAGAACCGCCGAAACCTGCGTATTCGTGATTGATTGCGTCTCGATGTCGGAGAGGTCGACGTCATTGAATGTGACGGTGCCGGACGAATGATGGATGTCGGTGTTCTCGCCCGACACGTTGTCGCCGATCTCGATCGCTGATCCGGACTGCGCGCCTGAGGTGATGACCGGCGCGTCCTCGCTGCCGGTGATCGTCACGATCACAGCCTGCGTCGAGGAAGCGCCGAAATTGTCCGTGACCGTCACGTTGTAGGTGACAGTCAGCGTTTCGCCATCAGCGAGGAAGTCGAAATTCTTGTCGGCGGCACTGAAGGTGAAACCGATCGAACCCACGCCCGTTTGCGAAGGTGTGCTGTCGTGCAGCGTCAGCGAAAGCGAAGTTGCAAGCGTCGTGGAGAGCCCGCTGGGAAGCGAGCCGCCGGCCGACCACGCCGCTGAAACAAGGCTGCTGCTGACGGTATGGGTGTCGTTGAGATCGACATCAGTAAACGTAAGCGTGCCCGGTGCGGTGTGATCGAGTGCCGAGTCGTTCTTGTCGTTTGGAAGTTCGGCGGTTGTGTGCGGGCCCGACGCATCCGCAACAAGCTTCGGCTTATCCTGGGTCCCGAACACCGTGACAATTGCTTGTTGCGTACCGCCGCCGGCGACCGTCACATTATATGTAACGGTCAGCGTCTCTCCGGCGGCAAGGAAGTCGACTGCCTGGTCGGGGATGTGAAAAGTGAAATCGTTCGGGCTCGAGCCGGTAAAACTCAGGGTGCTCACCGCGGCAAGATTGCTCTGGTCGCCCGGCGTCAGCACGCCATTCGACCATACGAAGGTCGGAACTCCAGCGGAGATGCCGGGAGCGCTCAGCGTACCGGTCGTGGTATCCGACGACGGATTCCCGGTTTGATTTTCGAGCTCGACTACCAGGCCCGGAGCGGGCGGTGGCGGCGGCGGTGGCGGCGGCCCCTGCGGCGGCGGATCCGTAACGTTGTTCTGCTGGGTCGTCCCCGGCCCGGGAGGCGGCGTGAAAACCGGCGGCGGATTGTTGTTGGGAATGAAGTTGATGTTTTGCGGAGGCGGCGTGAATTCGGGCGGCGGGGGCGTGCTCGATCCACCGGGTCCGTTGCCGGTTGGGCCTTGGCCTTGCAGCCCTACCGTGAAGGTGTGGAGCGCTTCTTGTTGTGCAGCCTGATATTGCGCCATTTGCGCAATGGAATTCGTGACGCTGTCTACGCTGACGGACGATCCAGAAGTGCGAATGACGATGGTTTCGCCCGGGTCATCGAGAAGCTTGTAGAACTCCGGCGTCGTGGCCGTCTTCTTGATCATCAACTCGACGATGCCGAATTGCCCCAGGTCCTTGGACGTGATGTTGCCATCGTCCAGGAACGCGATATCGGAGGGGGCGGCGTGGGCTTCCTCGAACGCGGCGAAGAACAGCGAAATCAGCGACAGCATGCCGATCCCGCCACCGTTGCGGCGAGCGCGAATGTTTGCAAAAGGCGTTTGAATACCGAGACGGCCGGCGTCCGCCATTTTCCCGGCGATGAACGAAAACGTGCCGCGGTCGATATTGAATATCGCCGACGTCTCGTCGCCGACATAGTCCTTCAACGCCATGCGGGCGCTGTCGGACAATGTAAAAGCTGTACCGTCAGCGAAGCGAATGCTGAGCCGCCCGCCAGCCGACGTCTCGATGACATCGCTCGGGCCGACGAGCTCGCCGATTTTGATTGCGACTGCGGGGCTACCGGACCGGGAAACGGTGCACGAGCCTACGAGCGTCTCGATTCGGCCGATGACAGGCGCGAACTCGCCTGCCGGCTCCGAAACAAGACCACTCGGACTACCGTCCGGCGTAATGCGGCAATGACCGGACACTTGGCCCTGCCCCCCTGTACCTGCCAGCGTTTGAACTGTTTTCTGATCGATTTATCGCGCTGATTACAATTTAAATCAACGGCTAGGCGTTTTATAGGTTCAAATTAATGGTTTATTTCGAGGGTTTTACGCCGTTTTTTACGGAACATCTCCGGCGTCTACCGATGGAATCTTGTGTGTTCACGCGCGAAACGGGCAATTCGGTCGATTTAGACTTGGCCCTTATTGATGTGTCGAGCAAATCGCGATAATAGTGCTGTCTCTAAACCGGGGACACCCGCCCAGAGGGTAGGACGATGCGCGTGCATGCCACTGCCGTGTTCGTAACGGGTGCAATTTTATCCGTTGCCAGTTTTCTTGCTGAGCCGACGCGGGCTCAGGACAACCAGGCTCGCCCTGCTGTCCAGACCGCTTCGATAAAGCCAATCGGAAAAGTCGTCAGCGCCGCGGGTTCGGTCACGGTTGAGCATGTCAATGCCGTGGTCGTTCAGGCTGCACTGAGTGCACAACCCGGTCAGGCCAAAATCGGCGACGCGATCTATCTCGGCGATATCGTATCAACCGGCGCCGACGGAAAGGTCGCGATTACGTTTGCCGACGACACTGCGTTCGATCTGTCCAACAACGCCCGTATGGTCATGACGGAATTCATCTATGACCCGAACAGCAAAGCCAACTCAACGCTCCTGAGCCTGACAAAGGGAACGTTCACGTTTGTTGCCGGCAAGATCGCAAAAAGCGGTGACATGAAAGTCGATACGCCCGTTGCAACGATGGGCATTCGAGGCACGACGCCGCACGTTGAAATCTCCGACGACGGTACCGTCAGGTTTTCAACCCTGCTTGAAGAAGGCAAGGACCAGGTCCTGCAAAAATATGGTGCAGGTACCGCCAGGCCCGCGGCATCGCCGGCCATAGATGAAGTCAAGAAGCCCAGTCTCGACATTTGTCGAGGGTGCTGAGCCGGCTTTGTTTAAAAAGCTGTTTTTGGTGCGCGCGATGCCAACACAGCCCAACACATTAATCGGTCGGCGTCGGCGCGATAAAAAAAAGGCTTGCGCCGGCGTTTGGTCCAATTCCGAAAAAACCGAGAAGTCATTCGCGCCAGGACGCCGCATGCTGTGCGGGACCGCCCTGGTGCTTTTATTCAGTCTTTCGACGACCGCGGCATTTGCTGCCTCGCCGGCCGAGGAGAGAATTGCAAGTCGTCTGAAAAATATCGAGTTGTGTAACGGGACCGATCGCAGCTCTACCGAGCCGCAGATCAAGGGTTGCACGGCGCTGATTGACTCGCCGAGAGAGACCACGCTCATTCTGGCAATTGCTCACAATAATAGAGGCGATGCCTATGCCACAAAGCGCGACTATGACCGCGCAATCCAGGATTATGATCTCTCAATCAAATTGAATCCGACCTTTTCGAAGCCGTTCAATAACCGCGGTGTCGCCTACCAGAAGAAGGGCGACTACGACCGCGCGATCAAGGATTTTGACGAGGCCATCAAACTCAGTCCCGACTACGCCAGAGCATTTGCCAATCGCGCGGAAACACACCAGCGACGGCACGATTATCAGAGCGCCGTACGAGACTACGACAACGCAATCCGGCTCGATCCAAGCTTGGAAGCAGTGTGGAACGGGCGGTGCTGGTCCCGTGCGATTGTCGGCGAGCTGCAGCCGGCCCTCGAAGACTGCAACAAGGCCCTTCTCATTCAGCCTGGCGACGCTGCAACGCTCGACTCACGCGGCTTGACCTATCTCAAGATGGGTCAGTTTGATTCCGCGATTTCAGATTACAACGCGGCACTGCGCATCGAACCAAAGATGGCGAGTGCGATGTACGGGCGCGGGCTCGCCCGGCTCAAGAAGGGCGACGCTGCCGGCGGCAATGCGGATCTGGCATCTGCAAAGAAGCTTGAGAAAACAGTTGCGGATGAATTCTCCCGCTACGGCGTGAACTAACGCCGATTTGAAATCCGCCGTCGCTGGCGGCTTTTGCACACATCACAACTCGATCTCCGACGCGCTTTCTTTCGGAGATTTTTCGAACCGGCCACCGCGGCGCGGTTAACATTTGCCTAACGTCCAACGGCGACGGGCCGTGGTTGTCGGCGTATTTGGGAGCCCCTTTTATGCTCGGGGCGCACCAAAATCCGCTTTTCAGAATCCATTCACCCCACTGTCCAATAACCGCACCCCGCCATCGCGACATAAACCCGGCTGAAAAAGTTTTGGCGCACAACGCCCGGTAATTCTCCGGAAATGGGATCGGGAAACCCGACCGACGTCTCCGGAAACAGGGGCGTTCGAACATGTCGGCATTCGTGCGGACCGCGCGCATTATTTTTTCGGTCGCTGTTTGTTGCAGCGCCGCTTTCACCGATATGCACCCGAGCCGCTCCTCACCGGTTGCGGAACCGCAAGGCAACAGCGCGAGTGAATTGCAGGGCACGTTTGAAGGTATTGCCCTAAAACTCCCCTTACAGCGGCTTGCCTTGCTCGCGCCGGCATTGCCCGGCGCCGGCACAAATTCTGTGCGGCCGGCCGAGCCATTCAATATGCCGGCAAAAGCCGCACTGCCGGAAGAAATCGCTTCGAAATGGAGTGATTTGCAGTTGCGTATTCTCGCCGACGAAAAGACGATTGCGGCCTGCCGCACAGACGAAGCCTCGTGTTCTCCGGCCGCGCGGCGTTTTCTGTCGCTGCTCGAATCCGGCGGCAAGAACGACCGGCGCATTCAGCTTGGGACGATCAATCGCGCGGTAAACCTGGCCATCCGGCCGGCCAGTGACTGGGCGCAATATGGTTACGCCGACTTCTGGGCGTCGCCGCTCCAGACGCTTGGCAGCGGAGCGGGCGATTGTGAGGACTATGCAATCGTGAAGTACGTCGTGCTTCGCGCACTGGGAATGGCGGAAGCCGATCTCCGGCTCATGATCGTGCGCGATGACAAGCACCTGACCGAACATGCAATCGTGGCAGTGCGAGACGAGCAGGAATGGCTGATCTTGGACAATCGGACGATGTTCATCGTCAATGCCGAGGACGCTCGTTACTATAATCCGTTGTTTGTACTCGAACAAAAAACATCACGGACTTTTGCGGCCGCTGTCGTCGATCCAGCTACAGATCGATAATCTGGCCTTCGCGCGCCACAATCGTACCGGCGCGCACATCATTGGCCTCGGCCGCCAGTCTGTCCATGAAGTCATCGTCGTGTGCCGGGTCGTGGTGAAACAGGCAGAGATGTTTGACACCAGCCTCGTCTGCCATGCGAACGCCGCGAGCCCAGGTGGAATGACCCCAATCCGCTCGTGACACGATTTCTTCTTCCGTGAACGTCGCATCATAAACCGCGAGGTCGGCGTCGCGCGCGAGCGCCACCAGTTCCTTGTCGCGTTTTCCGGGAAATCCTTCGGTGTCGCTGAGCAGCGCAAATGTGCGCCCGGCGTACTCAAGACGATAGCCATTGGTTCCGTCCGGATGATCGAGCTGCGTTGTCCGGAGCACGACGCCGTCGTGCGGCCGCAAAATATCTCCCGACTGAAAGTCGTGGAATTCGATCTTTGCTTTGAAAATATCAATAGGCACGGGAAACCAGGGCGAGCTCATAAGCCGCCGCATGACCTGCTCGATACTGTCTCCCGGTTTCAGATTGCCCGCCCAGACGCGGACGTGAAAATCCTCGCGAAAAAACGGAGCAAAGAACGGCAGGGCGGAGACATGATCGAGATGACAATGTGTAATAAAAATATCGACGTTCCGAATCTTTTTGTCTTTCACAAGCTCCAGGCCAAGCGAACGCAGGCCGGTTCCGGCATCAAAAATGAGGACGCGGTCGCCGCAGCGGACCTCGATGCAGGGGGTGTTGCCGCCATAGCGAATCGTCGTGGGGCCGGGACAGGGAATGCTTCCTCGGACGCCCCAGAACCGAACCCGCATCGAGGTTTTTAACATTCACTGTCCTGAAAATGTACACCGCAAGTTTTATTGGGAATGAATAACAATGTCGAGCAGGTTGCCCGAAAGTACTATTCGCCGGGCTTTGCAACGTTCCTGCGCAGCGCGCGTATCGCCTGATCTGCGGCGGCGACGCCGGTGATCCAGCCTCCATGCGCAGTGGAAAAATCGCCGCTTGAACAGGCTTCGCCGGCGAAGAACAGGCGGTTATCCACTGGCGCAGCGAGCGTGGTGCGGCAGCCCGCCATGCCCGGCAGCGCGTATGAATACGAGCCGCGTGCAAACGGGTCGGCACCCCAGCGGTGAATATGGATTGGCGTTACCCTGGCGGCGAAGTCGCTTCCCAGTTGCCGTGTCAATTCAGATACTGCGAAATCGAAAAATGCGGACGCGCCGCCCGCTTCGAGTTCAGCGGCCAATCGTCCGCCGAAATAGGCCTCGATCTGCGGCCTCCCGAACGGTCGCAAATGGTAAGTCGCGGTCGCACTGCGATCTGTTGCGCCGAACAGGCGGCTGTCCTTTTCGAATTCTTCGGCGCCTTCAAGCGACAGGAATAATTTGTCGGCGAGACCGAGCGGCAGACCGCGAGCGGCTTGCGTCTTCTCCGGCAGTGCCGGCGCGAACAGTTGTTCGGCGTTGGCCAGAAGCGCTGTAGGGAGCGTCACAATCGCCTGGTCGGCGGTAATGACGCCGCGCGGGGTTTCGATCTTCAAGCGCTTTCCGTGATGGTCGATCCGCTGTACGGGGCAGTCGAGAATGGTTGGCAAGGCATCGCCGCACGCGGCAATCGTCGCCCCATAGCCTTCGACAATGCGCCAGTTCACCCCGGTATCGTCATAGTTGTCGAAATCACGCGCCGATACGCGGTCCAGCTCGGCGCCGCTGATGTAGGTCCCGATTGCGCCGATCAGGCTATTCCAGCGGCAGTCGGGTTCGAGCAGCGCGGCTGCCGGAACGTCCGGGTCGCGCTGGGCACGTTCGCCAATGCGCTTGAAAAAATCCTCCTGCGCTTTGCGAAATTCGCGCTGCTCATCCTCGGGAAATCTGTGGGGAAGAGCGGAGCTTGCCCAAGGTGGCCGCGTTTTGTCGATGGTTCGGTGCTGTTCCTCTACCACGGCGACCCAGGGATTCCGGTCAGCGGAGTGCAACCAGCCGCAGCCAAGATCAACTGCATAGCCGGACGCGCCGGTAATGGTCCATGCGCGACCGCCAAGCCGCGACCGCGCTTCGACGATCAGGCATTTGACTCCCGCGTGATGCAGGCGCCGCGCCGCCGCGATGCCGGCCGCGCCGCCGCCGACAACCACGGTCTCGAAATCGTTTTCTGCCATTGCCGCTTTCTGTAACGAATTGCGGCATACATATAGTATCGTTCTGCGGATTGGAAATTCGACAGTTTGCGCACCGCCAATTCAGCGCTGCATGCCCCAGAGATTGACCGTGCGTGCCTCAAGGGTGCGAAAGATCACCGACTCGACGACAAGGCCGATCAGGATGACGGTGAGAAGCCCGGAAAAAACCGTCGCGGTATCGAGGTCATTGCGGGCTTCGAAAATATACCAGCCGATACCGCCGGAACGTGAGGAAACGCCGAACACAAGTTCTGCTGCAACGAGCGTGCGCCAGGCGAAGGCCCAACCGATCTTCAGGCCGGCGAGGATCGAAGGGAATGCGGCGGGAATCAAAATGAGGCCAACGTAGCGTGCGCCCTTGAGGCCGAGGTTACGGCCGCTCATGCGGAGCGTTTCCGGCACGCTGCGGAAACCGATCAAGGTGTTCAGCGCGACCGCCCACAGCACCGAATGAATAATGACGAACACCAGCGACGGCGTGCCCAGCCCGAACCAGATCAACGCCAAGGGCAAGAGCGCGATTGCGGGCAGTGGATTGAACATCGCTGTCAGCGTGGAAAGGATACGCGTGCCGATGCCGCTGGCCACCGCGAACGTGGTCAAAAGTGCCGCCAGCGCAAGTCCGAAGGCGTAACCAAGCGCCAGCGTGCGGAGCGAGGTGAGCGTGCGATCGATGAGCACGCCGTTGGCGATGTCCCTTGAGAACGTCTGGACCGTCTCGGTGAAGGTCGGAAACAGGAGTGCATTGTCCAGCCAGCGAGCATAAAGCTCCCAGATAATGATGATAGCGACGAGGATAGTGAGCCGCTGCACGGCGTCATTGTTGACGACACGTTCGACGACAGTCAGGGGGCGCTCCACGTCGCCGATGACGCCCGCGTCAATGAGTTCGATTTCGCGCTCGACCCGCATCGGGTTTTGTCGGGAACTTTCGGTCACGCCCGGCCGCCTTCTGACGTGTGCTGTTTCTGATCGTCGCCAAACAGGAGATAATTTATCCGCTTTGACAGCGCGCCAAATTCGGGTTTGCCGATGCTGTTGTGATCGAGGCCGCCGGCGTCGAGTTCGGCGCGCACGCGGCCAGGGTGCGGCGACAGCACCAGAATGCGCGAGCCGACAATGATCGCTTCCTCGATCGAGTGGGTCACAAACAACACGGTAAAGCGGAGCTGCTCCCACAAAGCGAGTAATTCCTGCTGCATCGTGCGCCGCGTGAGCGCATCAAGTGCGGCGAACGGCTCATCCATCAACAGGATATCGGGCTCCAGCGCCATCGCGCGTGCAATCGCCACCCGCATCTTCATGCCGCCCGACAGCATGTGCGGATAGACATCGCGAAATTTGGCGAGGCCGACCTTCTCAATGACCGCATCGGTGCGGGCGGCTGCTTCCGCCGGAGCAAACCTCCTGGTCACCTTCATCGGAAACAGCACGTTCTGATAGACGGTTTTCCAGGGCATCAGCTGCTCGAACTCCTGGAACACCATCATGCGGTCGGGTCCAGGCGAGTCGATTTCGCGGTCGCGAATCCGGATCGAGCCTTCCACCGGCGGCATGAAGCCGCCGACCGCCTTGAGGAGCGTTGACTTGCCGCAGCCCGAAGGCCCGAGGATCACGAAGCGGTCGCTTTGGTGGACGGAAAAGTCCACGCGATAGGTCGCCGTTACCAGGTGGCGTGGCGTCTTGTACTGGAGGGTCACTCCGCTGACGTCGAGCAACGTGGAAGTCATCGGCCGACGCCGTCAGCAGCCAGCCAGATCGTCGCGCCGAATAACCGGGTTCATGTAGTTGCCCTCCCAGGCCGACTTGTTCTTTGTTCTATTGACCCATCATCCCCCACGCCGCGATAACGTGGCAAGCAGCAATTCACGCAAGGAGCCGCTCGATGCCGGATCTCGCTTCACGCATTCAGGCCGCGCTGTCGACGCGGTTCGGGGAACGGCTGGAGATCGACTCCGGCTTGCCCGGCCTGGCGGAGCTCGCCAGCATCGCAGAGCATCGGGTGCAACGCCGTTACCTTGCACGCGAGGTTACGCCCGAATTGCTGCGATTGCTGTGCGCATGCGCCCAGTCGGCGCCATCGAAAAGCGACCTTCAGCAGGCGGACATTCTCATCGTGAGGGACCGGGCAAAAATCAAGGCCATCGGTGCGCTGCTTCCGGAAATGCCATGGGTGTGCGACGCGCCGGTGTTCCTTGTTTTCCTCGCCAATGGGGGACGGTTGCCGCAAATCGCACAAATGCGCGGCAAGCCCTTTCCCAACGATCACTTCGATTTGGTGTTCAACGCAACGGTGGATGCTGCGATCGTGCTCGCGACATTTCTGCGCGCGGCCGAGGCGGTCGGTCTCGGGTGCTGTCCGATCAGCGTGATCCGCGACCACGCCGCAACCGTCAGCGAGATGCTTGCGTTGCCAGACAAAGTCATTCCGGTCGCCGGCATGTGTGTCGGCTGGCCGGCCGAACAAGGCGGAATCACGCCGCGCCTGTCACTGGCAACGACGCTGCACGAAGAGAATTTCGCGAAGAAAGATATCGCTGCCGAAATCGACGCGTACGACCGCCGCCGTGCCGGTGTGTGGCCTTATCGCAATCAGCGGGATCCCGGGAAATTCGGCCGTGCCGAATTTTACGGCTGGTCGGAGGACAAGGCACGGCAATACGCCGTGCCCTTGCGCGCCGACTTCGGCGCCTTCGTTCGCGCCAAAGGTTTTCGCTTCGATTGAGGGCGTCAGGCCTTGCGGATGCGAAAAGTGAGAACGCCGTCGGCCTCACTTTTGCTTTCGAGCGCATCGCCGGTCTGGCGCAGCAAGTTGGGAATGTCGATGGTCGTCAGCGGATCGGTGCATTCCGCCACGATCACGTCACCCGTCGTCAGGCCCGATAACATCTTGCGCACGCGCAATGCCGGCAACGGGCATTTCAGTCCGCGCAAGTTCAATGTCTTTTCAGTCATGACGGCCCGGGGTCATGCGCTTAACGGCACCATCGACAGCTGCTTGTCGCTTGCCGGAATATAAGCTTCCTGGATTCCCAGTTCCTTGCGCACGATGTTCGTGCCGCGCGTGAGCGCCACCATTTTGTAGAAGGCGTGCATGCGGCTCATCGACTGCCGGCCGAAGCCGCAATCGCTCGTGAGGATGAGCCGTTCCGGCTCGATATATTTGAGCGCCTTGCGGATAAGGTCGGCGACTTCTTCCGGGCGCTCCACTTGCAGCGTGCGATGGCTGATGACGCCGAGCGCGATCTTCTTGTCCTTCGAAATCATCTTGCCAACGTGCTCAAGGTCCATGCCCTTGTTGAAGGCGCCTTCGATGGTCAGCACATCGGCGTCGAGCTGATCGAGGTAGGGGAGCGCTGCCTTGTATGATTGGTCCTTGCTTGCGACACGTTGCGCGGCGGGGCTACCCCAGCACGTGTGACACCAGACTTCGCATTTGCCGCGCAGCCCTTTCACTTCGATGTTGAAAGCCTCCACCCATTGCTCCGGCTTGATTGGCTGCTTTGGGTCGGCGATCACCTGATGAATCGCGGGTTCCTCGATCTGCACCAGCGGCGCGCCGGCATCGGCGAGCGCGTGATATTCCTTGTTGAGTGCCGCCGACAGATCCATCAGGAGATCGAGACGATTCTTGTAGTGCTCATTGGTGAGCATCAAGGCGAGGATCTGTGCCGATATCGAGCCGATCTTCACAGGCCTGTCGGTCATCGGCGCGATCGCTTTGTAGGCACGATCAAGCTGCAATTCTGTTGCTCCGATTTTTCCGGTCACCGGCGGCGTCATCCGCGTCTCGATCACCTCCCACATCAAGTCGCCCGGGCCCTTGTCCGCCATGAATCCGGCAGGTGGTACTTCCACGCGTGGAGTTCCGATGCCACCGACGCGTTCGGTGACGTAGCTTACCCAGGAGCGGCCGGCGACGTCGTCATCGAGACGTGTGTCGCCGTCGACGAAAATGTCGATGCCGGCGCGATGCTGGGCAGCGACGTGGCATGCGAGGCAGTCGAAATGCTGCTCGCGGTAGGCGAGGCGGGAAAAGCCTTGAGAAAGCGGAATTCCGCGCAGGTTTTCGGTGTACCAGCTTGGCCGGGGAAGTGCCCCGGTGGTGGTGGTCAGAAGAGCCTTGCCTTTAGTCGCCGTAAACACGCGTCGTTCTCCTGATTTCACCTAGGGAAAGCTGCGCTGCGCGCGGCTCATTGTTGAGCTAAACTGACTGAAGTAGCTGAATGCAACAAGGTCAAGCACGGCAAATGGCGGTGTCCGAGGCAATACAGACAATCTCACGGCTGACACCGCTCGCCGATGTGCTGACTATTGTCGACGCCGAAGTAAAGCCGGTCACCCAGCGCACGATTGACGTGACAGCTGGAGCAGGGCGAGCGCTAGCCGCGGATGCGATGGCGCCGGCGCGCCCGGCATCGGCGCTTGCATTGCAGGATGGATGGGCACTGGCCGCCGACGAAACACTGGGCGCCGGTGCCTACGCGCCGTCACTTCTCTTGCGAACGCCCTCGCGCATCGAGGTGGGGCAATCGCTGCCGGCCGGCACCGACAGCGTTGCTCCGATTGATGCTGTGAAGGTTGTGGGCGGCCGGGCCGAAGCATTGGCCGTCATCAATCCGGGCGATGGCGTTTTGGCGGCCGGGGGAGACAGCGACTCGGCAATTCCGTTGCGGCGCGCCGGCGAGCGCCTGCGCATGACCGATCTGGCATCCTTTTCTGCCGCTGGCATCGCCAGGATCACGGTGCGCGAGCCACGCGTTCGCGTGCTACCGGTGCGCGGCAGCGGCATTATCAGCGCAGCGGCCCGTCTGGTGACGGCGGATATCGAGCGTCGTGGCGGCATTGCGCGCCTCGATGACAGCGGCCGTGGTCTCGACGTTGCGATGGCTGCGGAAAGCGCCGACGCAATTGTCGCGATTGGCGGTACGGGGAGTGGGCGCAATGACGGCAGCGTGCAAACCCTCATTCGTGAAGGCCGGCTCGCGGTCCATGGCATGGGCCTCACGCCCGGTGAAACCGCCGCACTTGGTTTTGTCGGCGCTAGACCGGTATTGCTGTTACCGGGAAGGCTCGATGCGGCATTGAGCGTCTGGCTTGTGATCGGACGGCGTTTGCTCGATCGGCTTGCGGCGGCCAAGAACAGCGAGAATGAACCGATGGAAGTCCTGACGCTCGCTCGCAAGGTCACCTCAACGGTGGGGTTGGCCGAGGTGGTGCCCGTGCGACGCAACGCCGGCCAGGCCGAGCCATTGGCCACAAAATATCTGCCGTTGTCGTCGCTTGCCCGCTCGGATGGATGGATCTTCGTCCCGGCCGAGAGCGAAGGATATTCCGGAGGCTCCGCGGTTCAGGTAAGGCCTTGGCCATGAGCACTACGGCATGAGCGAAAGCCGGAAAACGAAGTTGGACGGAGACGCCGAACTGATCGCGCGCGTTCGCGCCGCTGCGCGCCAGGAGCAATTTCTCGAAGTCGTGTCGGCGGAAGAAGCACGCAGGCGTTTCGAAAGCCATGTCGAGCTCACCCCGCTTGCAGCCGAAAGCGTGACGCTTGCTCAATCGCGCACGCGCATCCTTGCGCATGACGTCGTTGCGGCGGTCGATGCGCCACCGTTCGATCGTTCAAATGTTGATGGCTTTGCCGTTCGCGCTGCCGATACGGTCGGCGCAAGCGATGGCAAACCCAAAGTCCTCACGCTCAACGCCGAGGTCATTGCATGTGGTTTTGCGCCGGCGATTTCGGTGATGCCGGGCACATGCACGGCGATCGCAACCGGTGGCGTCATCCCGCGCGGCGCGGATGCAGTCGTGATGATCGAGCAGACCGAATTGCTTGAGGATGGTCAAGCGCGCATCGAGCTGCGCCGCGCGGCTACTCCGGGCCAGTTTGTCTCCTATGCCGGATCGGACATTGCGCGTGGCGAAACCCTGTTACGGCGTGGCACGTGCATCGGCGCGCGCGAGATCGGCATGCTGGCCGCCTGCGGTCTCGACCGCATCGATGTGGTACGACGCCCAAAGGTTGCAGTGCTTTCGACGGGTGATGAGCTGGTCGAGCCGGGCAAACCGCTCAAGCCGGCGGGCGTTTACGACAGCAATGGAGCGATTATTGCCGCTGCCGTCGCTGAAGCCGGCGGTGAACCGGTCGTGTTCGGCGCCTATCCCGACGATTCTGCAGTGCTGGATAAAGCCGTGCGTGAGGCGCTCGCCGCCAGCGATATCGTCGTGCTCTCGGGCGGCACGTCGAAAGGCGCCGGCGATCTGTCGCATCGTGTCGTGTCGCAACTGGGCAAGCCTGGAATTCTTGTGCACGGCGTTGCGCTCAAGCCGGGGAAGCCGCTTTGCCTCGGTGTGATCGGCAAAACACCGATTGTCGTCCTGCCAGGTTTCCCGACCTCGGCGATCTTTACGTTCCACGCCTTTGTCGCGCCAATCATCCGCGCGCGTGCTGGCCTGCCGCCGGAAGCGGCTGCAACAATCAGCGCCCGCGTTCCGGTGCGTGTGTCTTCCGAACTCGGCCGTGAAGAGTTCGTGCTGGTATCGCTGATAGAGGGTGATGAAGGGACGGTTGCATTCCCGATTGGCAAGGGCTCCGGGGCCGTCACCAGTTTTTCGCAGGCGGATGGTTTTCTTGAGATTGACGCGCTGGCAACCGTCCTCGAATCCGACAGCGTTGCGCGCGTGACGCTCATTGGCAACACGGCGCGCGCGCCCGACCTCGTGATCATGGGCAGTCACGACGTGGCGCTCGACGTGATCGTCGGGGCGCTCGCCGATCGTGGTTTTGCGGCACGCACTCTGGCTGTCGGCAGTCAGGGCGGAGTGGCGGCCGCGAACCGCGGCGAATGCGATATCGCGCCGGTCCACCTCATCGATCCCGTGAGCAATGAGTACAATAAGCATCTGGTGACGCCGGGCGTGAGCCTGGTGCCCGGGTGGCGGCGGATGCAGGGCATTTTGTTTCGGCCCGGCGATAAACGATTTGAAGGCCGTAGCGCGCAAGAGGCGCTGAAAACGATTTTGGCCGACTCTTCCGTTTTGATGGTCAACCGCAATGCCGGTGCCGGCACGCGCGTGCTCATCGACAAGTTGCTCGATGGCGCGCGGCCTGCGGGCTACGCCAATCAGCCGAAATCGCACAATGCGGTTGCGGCGGCGATTGCGCAGGGCCGGGCGGATTGGGGCCTCGCCATCGAACCGGTGGCAAAGCTCTATGGCCTCGGCTTCCTGCCGGTGTCGCCGGAGCACTACGACTTTCTCGTCGTCGAAAAATGGCGCGACCGTCCCGCGGTGCAGGCGTTCCTCGCTGCACTGCGTGATGAGGAGACGCGCGCGCGCATTCGCGCACTCGGCATGGAACCCGCAACCGACTAAATTCCGCCGCGGCCGCGATATAGTGGAAGCCACGATGCGCCGACAGATCAAGGACCTGAGCGCCGCTTTGGCGCTCCTGCTGTTTGCCATGTGCCCGGCACACGCACAGCTGCGTGGTCATGGCGGACCGGTGCGCGCGCTTGCGATCTCGCCGGATGGCGCGCGCGCTGTTTCCGGCAGCTTCGATACGTCTGCGATCCGCTGGTCGCTCAGCCGCAACGTCGCTGAGCAGGTGATGCGCTTTCACGACGGTGCGGTGAACGCTGTCGCATTTCTGAAGAATGGTGGCGTCGTCACGGCCGGCGCGGATGCGCACATTGCGATCTGGACGATCGGTCAGCAGCAGCCCGACAGGGTGTTTGATGGACACACGGCTCCCGTTGCGGGCCTTGCGGTTTCTCCGGACGGACTCTTGCTCGCATCGGCATCATGGGACCACAGCGTGCGGCTGTGGTCTTTATCTGGTGGTGCGCCACGCGTGCTCGACGGCAATACGCAAAACGTCAATGGCGTTGCATTTTCGCCGGACGGAAAGAATGTACTGAGTGCCGGATACGATGCGACATTGCGTATCTGGCCGGTCAGCGGCGGAAATGGGGCGGTATATACTGTGCCGAGCCCGCTCAATGCTGTGGTGGTCGCGCCCGACGGCGAAGTCGTTACGGCCGGCGCCAATGGCAAAGTCTATTTCGTGTCGCCCGCGGGCAAAATCCTGGACGAAATCGAAGCCTCGCCGACTCCCATTATTTCGCTTGCGATATCGCCAGATGGCACTCTTGTGGCTGCGGCCGGTATCCGCGGATCGGTCGCGATCATCGCGCGCAAGGCGCGCAAGCTCGCGCACACGCTGGTCGGCCCCGGTCTCCCGGTATGGTCGGTCGCTTTTTTTCCTGACAACCGGACACTATTGACCGGCGGCGCCGACCGGATGATCCGACGGTGGGATACGTCGAGCGGCGAGCCGGTTGATGCCGTCGTCGTCGGTGCGCCGGAAGATCCTCTGGCCGCCTATGCGGGGGACCATGGCGCCGAAGTGTTCCGGGCTTGCGTCGCCTGTCACACGCTCACGCCCGATGAGGGGAACAAGGCCGGCCCAAGCCTGGCCGGAATTTTTGGCCGCCGGGTCGGGACGCTGCCCGGTTACCACTATTCCGAGGCGCTCAAGCACATGAACATTGTCTGGACGCCGGACACCGTATCAAAAATGTTTGAAGTGGGTCCCATGACCTACACGCCAGGCACCAAGATGCCGGAACAGACGATAGGGTCGCCTGAGGACCGCAAGGCGCTGGTGGATTTTCTCGCCAAAGCAACAACCAAGGCAACGACGAAGAAGTAGCTAGCTGTCGCTCTTCTGCTCGCGCTCGCGCAGATAGTCGTCGGTTGTGCGCACGGGTCCGCGTTTTGGCGCGCCGAACGGATCGAACTGCTCCTCCGCCATCACGACCACGCGGCAGTCTTCGCACATGCGGATGACGTCGAGTCGTTTCTTGGAGTCTTTATACATCCAGTGCTTGCCTTCGAGCTTGGCAACGACGCGCTCGACGGAGCTCTTGACCCCGAAGGGCTTGCCGCAACGGATGCATTCGGCCGGCTCTTCCTGCTTGATGATCCTGGCCATGGCGGTGGCGGCGCGGAAATCAATTTGCGGCCGGAGACTGATGACTTTCTCGGGGCAGGTTGCCTTGCACAAACCGCACTGGACGCAGGCATCCTCGGCAAAGCGCAGCATCGGGCGCTCGGGATCGTCCGAGAGCGCCCCGGTCGGACACGCCGATACGCACGAGAGACACAGCGTGCAGCCTTCGACGTTGACCTCGATCGTACCGAACGGTGCGCCGTCCGGCAGCGGCACGATATCGACTGGAATTGGAGCCGCCGCGTGCAGTTCGCGCAGGGCAAGCCGCATCACATCGCGTTTGCGGCCGGTTGCGGCAAAGGTGGCGGGCTTGGCCGCGCCGTCCATCGGCGCGACCGCGCGCAGGATTTCGCCAAGCGCATCAGGATCGTCGGTCTCGATTGTTGCGGCGCGCGGACCGGCAAATCCGAGACCGGTGAGGATCGGCTCGGCCAATGCAATTGTTTTGGTCAACCCGGCGATATCGTGCTGCGGCCGGGCGCGGAGGAGAAAGCGTACCGCCGAGGCGCCGTAGGCAAACACTGCTGCGATCGCTTCGATGCCGACTTGCGTGACTTCGTTGACCTCTACCGGCAGCACATTTTCGGGCAGTCCATCGCCGTGACGCGCCAACGCGTCGATCAGTTCGCCGCCATGTCCGGCGTCGTGGAATATTACGATGGCGCGCTGGCCTCCAGCATCACGGTAGGTCGACAACAGCGTGCGCAATTTGCGCATCAGCGTGTCGGCAGGAGGCAACGCATAGCCCGCAGCCCCGGTCGGGCATGCCGCGGCGCATTGCCCGCAACCTGCACAGATGTGCGCGTCGATCGCGACATGATCGCCATTGGGCGTAATCGCGCCGGTGGGGCAGAGATCGAGGCAGCGGCGGCAACCCACGATCTTGGAGCGCGCGTGTGCGCATAGATCTTCAGCGAAATCGATGTAGCGCGGCTTGTCGAAGGAGCCGGTGAGTTCGCGGGCTTTCAGCACCGCGCGCAAGACGGCGGCGGGATCGCCGGGATCTACTTTAATGTAGCCGTCCCGCAAATCGGCGGCCGGAAAAAGCGACGGGCCGCCGGAAAGATCAACAATGATATCGCAACGTGATACCGCACCGTTGCGCGGCGTCCCGAAATCAAATGCGCCACGCGATGACGGGTTGGGGGTGGCATAATCATCGACGGTGACTTCGAATGCACCGAGATAACCCTTGGCGCTGCGCACGTTTCCCTTCACGACCGGAAACTCCGTCACGCGCGGCGGGGCAACTTCCGCGCCCGGTTTGATCAGGACGGTGATGTCGAGCTGGTCCTTGAGCAGATGGGCAGCTTCGATCGTGCGTTCATCCTGGCCGTAAAGCAGTGCAACGCCATCGCTCGACAGCGACACGAAGGGAACGTCCGCCCCCGGCTCCGCACTGGCCGCAATCAATGCCGCCATCTTGGGGCCGGCCCTGGACGCATCTTTCGACCAGCCGGCGGTCTCGCGAATATTGACGAAAGTCACAGGCGTGCCGTCGCCGATTTCGTTGGCGATTTCGCTGAAAAGCGGTGCTTCCTGGGTACACGCGACGATGATGGGCTCGCCGCTCGCGGCCGCTTTACGGAAGCGTTCGAGTTCCGCCCGGCAAAATTGACGGCCTTCAATGATGTCCGTGTCGCGGCAAGCGCGGCGTATACCCGCGCCGTCCAGCGGCATGGTGTCTTCACAGGAGCAAATCAGGATGGTGCGCGGCCGTTCGGCCATCAGGCTCATTAACCTTTCTGCTTATCCCGTCATTATCATGGCACAATGCCGATCAGACATTGTCCGTCTGCGATCCCTGCGGCCACGGGACTGGCCTCGGGACCGTCCGCAGCTATAATTATATGTATTCAAACAGGAAGGGTAGTGTGAGATCCAATGCCGCTGGAGACGCCGGCTCGCCCGCGATCGCCAATTGCGTCAGAATTGGCGCTGCCACCGCCTTTTTCGGCGGTGCGGTTGCGTGAAGTCGGCGACGCTTTCGCGCATGCAGTATCAATTGCCGCCGAGCAGGGCGCGGGCACGTTAGTCTATGTCGGCCGTTTCGATCTCGCCGAATTTGCTGTCGTCCTCGAGCCCGATGAGCCTCTGTTGAAAGCGCGGCGGGCCTTCTATGCGGGAATGAGCGCGCTCGCCGATGCACTCGCAACTTATGCGCAGCCTGAAACATCGATCGTGATCGATTGGCCGGGTTCGCTTTTCGTCAATCATGGTCTTGTGGGCGGTGGACGGCTGGCGTGGCCGCAAGACGTTCGCGAAATTGAAACGCCGCCATGGCTGGTTTTCGGCGGGATGATCCGCACCGTATCGATGACGGGAAACGAACCCGGATTGAATCCGCTCGTCACCGCGCTTGAGGAGGAAGGATTTAATGACGTCCTTTCGGGCCATGTCGTGGAGAGTTTCGCGCGCCATCTGATGGTTGCGCTCGATTCCTGGCAGGAGACCGGCTTCGCTGCAGTGGCAAGAAGTTACATCGAGCGTTTGCCGCGCGAACCGGGCGTGCGTCGCGACATCGACGACAATGGAGATTTGCTCATCCGCCGCGCGGGCAAAGCCGACGTTGGCCGGGAAAAGTTCCTGCCGCGGCTTGAGCAGCCGGCCTGGTTCGATCCCGCGACAAAGGGACCCCGTACGTGAAGCTCATCCGAACAATACGCCTCGACCCATCGGACACATTCGTGTTCGAAAAGGCGGCCGAACCCGGCGAGTGGGCGGTGTCGGGCGCGTTCGTTTTCTGGAACCGCGACCCGGCGACCCTGGAAGGCAAAACGCGCACGGCGTTTCGCAGCGGCTTTCTTGGAATAACGACGCTGGGGTGGTCGACGCTCGTTCAGATTGTTGAAGCAGGCGAGGATGACCGGATGGCGGTCATCGATACTTTGGCGAAGCAGCTTGCTGCGAGTTTCGGCGCGCCGACGGCCGGCGATGCTGTTGCAGCGGCGGAAGAGGAGGTCGCCTTTGTCGAGTCGCTGTGCGCACAACCAAGCGACACGTTGATCGCGGTCCATCGTACCTTTGAAGAAGGCGCCGTGCGCGAGTCATTTCGCACATTGCGCCCACGCAATGGCGCAAAGCCGGCCCGCGCCTTCTCCTTCTTCGAGGTCGAGGACGAAAATGAAATGCCGGGCGAGGAGGTCAGACTGGTCTCCATGGTCGAGCGAGAACAAAAATGAGCGATTTCTGGATTTCCAGTGGACACCATTTGCTCGATCGCGAGCAGGGCGGTGGCTTGCTGGTGACCGACGAGTTCCTGAAGCTTTACCTGGCACGGCCGGAAATGATTCCTCCGGCGGAGGCCTGCGCGGTCGAGCGCACATTACATGCTGCGCTGCTTGCCGATCCGCGCATGGCGGTTTCGGCGTCGGATATTGCAGCCATTGCCGATATCGACGCGCGCGAAAACTGGCAATTGCTGCTGGAATTCAGGGACTACTTGCTGCGCCATAAGACGCTGGAAGGGGCCTATGTTGAGCTCGTCCGCAATGGTGTGGGTAAGATTCCGCCATTGTTCATCAATCAGCTGGTGCACGTAATCTTGCGCAACGCGCTGGATGGGATCAAGGATGCCCGGGTGTTGCGCGCCGCGGAAATGTTTTTCCGAACCCAGCGCGTTACCTTGCACGATGGATCATTGATTGCGGCGGACGAAGAAACGATCGGCGGCATCAATACGTCTCCAGTCACTCCGTTGGTTTCGATGCTGGGTATTCCCGCGGAAGCCGAGATCGATATCATCAATAGCGACAATGCCGACAGTTACTGGCAGCGAAGCGATCAATTCGACATGGCGCTCGATCTGACCGCCGGCCGCGAAGGGTTCGACGCACTGGCGCAGGCGATGCAGCGCTGGATCGCGCATGTGCTTGGAATAGAAGTCACGATCGAAGCGCTGACCCAGCTGACCGAGGTCGATATGGCCTGGTATGTTGGCCTCGATGCCGACGCCACCAAACTCGGCGACATGCTTTGGCACGGCGAAGACATCGACGAAACGGCCATGTCGCGCGTGGTCGGTCTGTTCCGATTGAACTTCCGTGATCCGGCGATGATGCTTGATAATGTCAGGGGCGAGCCGGTCTATCTTATCTTGGCGATGACGGCCGACATGACCATCCGCATGAAACCGCAGAATTTGCTGACCGGCTTGCCGGTCCGGCATCTGGAGGCCGTGAGTTGAGCAACGTTGATCCGCTGATCAGCATTCCGGTCGGCGTCGTTGTCGAGCGCAGCAAGAGTGCAAGCCCGTGGGCGGATTTTCACTGGCGTCCTGTCAGGGTTCTTGCCGGAGTGCCTGATACGCCGCCCTGGAGCAAACTCGCCGAAGACAGCGAGCGTACGAGTTTTTACGTCGGCGCCGCTCCGGTCGAATTGTACCGGACGGAAACCGCGCATTATCTCGGCAATCTGCAGATCGAAACGCCATTGTTGTGGATCGTGCTGCGGCCGGTCGAAGGCGACCCGCCCTATGAGCTGGCAATGGTCACTGCCGACCCCGCGGAAGGCGAAGGCATGACCGAGGCGGGCGCCAATATCGTGGAAGCGGTGGCGATGCCGGAGCCGTTGCGAGAGGCTATTGCGGCCTTCGTGGCGGAGCACCACGTCGAACGGGAATTCGTAAAGCGCAAACGCGATCGCGCCAATCCGGAAGTCTTGGCGCGCCGCGGCCCGGCAGCGCGGGAGGATCGCGAATGAACGATCCCGACAATTTCCTCAGCCGCTGGTCACGCCGCAAACGTGAGAACGACGGCGGCAATTCCCGCGCGGACAAGACTGACGCCCAAGCGGATGATCGGACCGCGCCGTCACCTGGCCCAACCAGGCAGGCTGCTCCCGCGGATGACGCCGGGCATCCACCGGCGTTCGACGTCGCCAGCCTGCCTCCGATCGAATCGATCGGAGCCGGCACCGACATTTCGGCCTTCATGCAAACCGGTGTACCGGCGGCGCTGCGTCATGCGGCGCTTCGTCGCGCCTGGACCGCTGATCCAGCGATCAAAGACTTCGTCGAGCTCAACGAGAACTTCTGGGACAACGTCGGGCCGGACGGGATAATCCCGGGTTTTGGCGAGCTTGATCCCGGCCTCGACGTCAAGCGCATGGTCGAGGAACTGTTTGGCGAAACGACTCCGGACAAACCTGGGGCGGAACAACACGATTCCGCGACAGCGGTAGTCCAGTCCGGCGAAAGTTTAGAATCGCCGGATGACTGCAGCAAAACGGCGTCTTCCACGCCTCAGCAAAGTGCGCCGCAACAGATGGAGAATGGTGCGCCGCAAAAAAAGGTCGCCCAAACGGCCCAAGAATCACCGGTACAAAAAATGACGCGCCGTCATGGCGGCGCGCTGCCGGAATGAAAGGTGCGGTAGATTGTTCCTTAGTTATAGCCTGAGGCTATTGACCCACTCTCCGGTGGGCCGTTACGCTTGAATTGTCATAATTCGAAAAAAGAAGAGAGGCGGATGCGGGATCCAGGCCTGTCCGAAGCAATCCGCGCCGCAGGCGGCGTCGGCGAACTTGCGCGTCAGATTGGCATTTCCCAACCCTCTGTTTCGAACTGGAATCGTGTTCCCGCCGAACGTGTCGTTTCGGTCGAAGCCGTCACCGGCGTCGATCGCGGTGTGCTGCGCCCGGATCTATATGGCGGGCAGACGGCGGGCGGCGACATTGATGAAACCGACGTGGCGCGTGCTCAGGAATATGCGCTGCTCGGTGCGCTGCTGACGCGCGCACCGGACGCGGCGTTGCTGTCCGGCATTTCGAATCTGCGCGCCGATGCCTCGCCGCTCGGTCTGGCTCACGCCGCGCTTGCCGAAGCTGCCGACAAGGCCACGGTCAAGTCGGTCGAGCGTGAATTCTTCGATCTGTTTATCGGATTGGGCCGCGGCGAATTGTTGCCCTACGGCTCTTACTATCTCACCGGCTTTCTGCACGAGCGCCCGTTGGCGCGGCTCCGCGACGATCTGGCGCGTCTTGGAATCGCGCGCAGCGATGGCGTGGTGGAACCGGAAGATCATGTCGGCATTCTCTGTGAGATCATGTCTGGCCTTACGAGCAAACGGCTTCCTGCCCCGGCCGATTCAGATCGCCTGATCTTCGACAAACATATGGCCCCCTGGATCGGACGCTTCTTTGTCGATCTGGAAAACGCCGACGGTGCGGACTTCTACAGGCGGGTGGGCGCGCTCGGTCGCACATACATCGACATTGAACGGGAAGCCTTTGACTTACCGGCTTGAGACGAACGAAGAACTAAATTCGAATTCTAGGAGGGAACGGCGATGAAACAACAGGACAAAACAAAGCTAGGCCGTCGCGACTTCCTGCGCGCGATGGGCGCTGGTGCGGGAGTGGCCGCGACCGCGGCTGTGCCGCTCGCCACCGACGCCGCCGCCTCCGAAACGGACGCGGAAAAAAAGAAGGCGCGCTACCAGCCGAATTCGACCGACGTACAAAGCTACTACAAATCAAACCGCTATCCGAGCTGAGGGAGATGCAGCAGTGCTGATCAAGAGAGCAGAGCGTCAGACACGTCGCAGCCATCTCGCAGCGACGGTCGGCCATCAAGCCACTGGCGGCCTCGATCGCCGCAGTTTCCTCCGCAAGTCCGGCCTGGTGGCGAGCGGTCTCGCCACGATCGGTGCATTGCCGCTTGCAACGGTACGCAAGGCAGAAGCGGCCGGACCAAATCTTGCCGGCGCCACCATTCGCAAGAGTGTTTGCACGCATTGTTCGGTCGGCTGCACGGTCACCGCGGAAGTGTCGAATGGCGTCTGGGTTGGCCAGGAGCCAAGCTGGGATTCGCCGATCAATCGCGGTTCGCATTGCGCCAAGGGCGCTTCGGTGCGGGAACTCGTTTCAGGCGAACGGCGGCTGAAATACCCGATGAAACTCACGAACGGCCAATGGACGCGCGTGTCCTGGGACGTCGCAATCAATGAGATCGGCGATCAGCTGAACGCGCTCCGCCAGAAATCTGGCGGCGATTCGGTCTATTGGCTGGGTTCGGCCAAAATGACCAACGAAGGGTCGTATCTGTTCCGCAAGCTGGGCGCATTCTGGGGCACGAACAACACCGATCACCAGGCGCGTATCTGCCATTCAACCACCGTCACCGGCGTCGCCAATACCTGGGGCTACGGCGCGATGACGAACAGCTATACCGACATCCGCAACGCCAAGACCCAGATCATCATGGGCGGCAACCCGGCCGAAGCTCATCCGGTGTCGTTGCAGCATCTGATCGAGGGCGCCGAGCTCCAAAAAGCGAACGTCGTTGTCATTGATCCGCGTTTGACGCGCACTGCTGCACACGCAACCGAATATGTTCGCATCCGGCCCGGCACCGACATTCCGGTGCTCTACGGGATGATGTGGCACATCATCAAGAATGGCTGGGAAGACAAGGAATTCATCCGCCAGCGCGTCTACGGGTTTGAGGATGCGCGCAAGGAGATGGAGAAGTGGACGCCGGACGAGGTTGAACGCGTGTCCGGCGTTCCGGGCGCCCAGCTCGAACGCGTCGCCAAGATGTTCGCGACGCAGAAGCCGTCGACCCTGATCTGGTGCATGGGCCAGACCCAGCACACGGTCGGCACCGCCAACGTGCGCGCAAGCTGCATGTTGCTGCTGCTGACCGGCAATGTCGGCGGTCCGGGCATGGGTGCCAACATCTTCCGTGGCCACGACAATGTGCAAGGCGCAACCGACGTCGGCCTCGATATCGTGACGCTGCCGTTCTACTACGGCCTCGCCGAAGGCGCCTGGAAGCACTGGTCGCGCGTTTGGGAAGTCGACTACAATTTCCTGCAAGGCCGCTTCGACTCCAAGCAGATCATGGAGACGCCGGGCATCCCGCTCACCCGGTGGTTCGATGCCGCAATCCTGCCGAAGGATCAGGTCGCACAGAAAGACAATGTGCGCGCCATGTTCGTGCAGGGCCACGCCAGCAACAGCATCACGCGCATTCCGGAATCGCTGAAGGGACTAAAGGCGCTGGATCTGCTGGTCGTAGCCGATCCGCATCCGACAACCTGGGCGTCGCTCGCCGTGCAAGCCGGACGCAAGGAGAACATGTATCTCCTTCCCGTCGCGACGCAGTTCGAATGCAAGGGCTCGCGTGTGGCGTCCAACCGCGCAATGCAGTGGGGCGAGCAGATCGTCAAGCCGATCTTTGAATCGAAGGACGATCTTGAGGTCATGTATCTCATCGCCAAAAAGTGCGGCTTCGCCAACGAGATGTTCAAGAACATCAAGGTCGAAAACAACCTGCCTGAGGCGGAGGACATCCTTCGTGAAATGAACCGCGGCAGCTGGTCGACCGGTTACTGCGGGCAATCGCCCGAGCGCATCAAGTCGCACATGGCGCACCAGGCGGACTTCGACATGCGCACGCAGCGTGCGACGACAGGTCCGAACAAAGGCGACTACTACGGACTGCCGTGGCCGTGCTGGGGCTCGCCCGAGGTCAAGCATCCCGGAACGCCGCTCCTCTATAATACCAACCTCGCCGCGATGGATGGCGGCGGCTGCTTCCGCGCCCGCTTCGGCGTGGAACGTGAGGAGAAGAAGGCGGACGGTTCGACCGTGAAGGTCAACATGCTTGCCGAAGGGTCCTACTCCAAGGATTCCGAGATCAAGGACGGTTATCCGGAATTCACGCTGGCCGTGCTCAAGAAACTCGGCTGGGACAAGGACCTGACCGAAGCTGAAATGGCGGTCATCAACAAGGTCAACCCGACCACGCCGGATGCGGTGTCATGGTCGCTCGACTTGTCCGGCGGCATCCAGCGCGTTGCCCTGAAACACGGATGTATTCCCTACGGAAACGCCAAGGCACGCATGAACGCGTTCGGGCTGCCGGACCCGATCCCGGTGCACCGCGAACCGATTTATAGTCCAAGGATCGATCTTATTGCCAAGTATCCGACACTGCCGGATGCCAAGCAGTTCCGGCTGCCGAATATCGGATTCTCGGTGCAGAAGGCGGCGGTCGAAAAGGGAATCGCCAAGCAATTCCCGCTCATTCTCTCGTCCGGTCGCCTGGTCGAATACGAAGGCGGCGGCGAAGAGACCCGCTCAAACAAGTGGCTGGCCGAGTTGCAACAGGACATGTTCATTGAGATCAATCCTGCTGACGCGGCTGACCGCGGGATCACGGATGGCGGATGGGTCTGGGTCACCGGTGCTGAAAACAGCTCCAAGGCCAAAATGAAGGCGCTAGTAACCGAACGCGTCGGCAAGGGCGTGGCCTGGATGCCGTTCCACTTCGGTGGCTGGTTGGGCGGCGAGGACCTGCGGGCGAACTACCCGCAAGGCACCGACCCGGTCGTGCTCGGCGAAAGCGCCAATACGATCACATCATATGGCTATGACCCGGCAACCGGCATGCAAGAGCCGAAAGTCACCCTCTGTCAGATTCGAGCGGCGTAAGGAGCAACGACCATGGCGCGAATGAAATTTCTCTGCGACGCCGACCGCTGCATCGAATGCAACGCTTGCGTCACGGCCTGCAAGAACGAACACGAGGTGCCCTGGGGCATCAACCGCCGGCGCGTCGTCACGCTCAATGACGGCAAGCCCGGAGAACGGTCGGTTTCCATGGCCTGCATGCACTGCACCGATGCGCCATGCGCGGCGGTGTGCCCGGTGAACTGCTTCTACACCACCGCGGATGCGGTCGTGCTGCACTCGAAGGATCTCTGCATCGGCTGCGGTTACTGCTTCTACGCCTGTCCATTCGGCGCGCCGCAGTATCCCAAGGTCGGCAACTTCGGTTCGCGCGGCAAGATGGACAAGTGCACTTTCTGCGCCGGCGGTCCCGACGCAGACGGCAGCAAGGAAGAGTTCGAGAAGTACGGCAACAACCGCCTGGCTGAAGGCAAGCTGCCGCTGTGCGCCGAAATGTGCTCGACGAAATCTCTGCTGGCCGGCGACAGCGATGTCATCGCCCAGATCTACAAAGAGCGCGTGTCGAAGCGCGGTTACGGCTCAGGCGCCTGGGGCTGGCAGACTGCCTATCGCGAATCGATTGCGACCTGACGCAAGGCAAGCGGTGCGGCTCGCGTCGCACCGCCGAAAAAAAAGACTATTCGAGAGTAGGGAGACGAACGCATGGCCAAACTTGTTGCGCATTGGCGGTTGATTGCCGGCGCGTTGGTGCTCGCATTCATGGTCGCAATGTCCGCTCCGGTTTCGGCCCAGCAGCCGAATTCGGTCGATCCGAACGCAGCTGCGGTGAAAGAGCAGCAGCTGCTTCAAGAGTTCAAGGTCATCCAGGGTCGCGGCACCATTCCCGACGTGAAATCCTACGTGCTCGAGCATCCGGCCGGCCGCGAGTGGCGCGAGTTCCACACCGTCACACTTAAATGGATCGGCGGCATTGCCATCCTTGGGATGATTGCGCTGGTCGTTCTGTATTACCTCTGGCGCGGGACCATCCGAATCGAAGGCGGCCGCTCGGGCCGCAAGATTGTGCGCTTCAGTGGCTTTGAGCGCTTCACGCACTGGCTCACTGCGACGACCTTCGTCATCCTCGGTATCACCGGCCTCAACGTCACATTCGGCCGCCTCCTGATCCTGCCGTGGATGGGCGCAGAGGCATTCAGCGCCTGGTCAGAATGGGCGAAATACGCGCATAATTATCTGAGCTTCGCCTTTACCGCGGGCGTCGTGTTGATGTTCTTGATGTGGATCGGCCAGAATTTCCCGACCGCGGCGGACGTCGAATGGCTCAAGATGGGCGGCGGCATGGGCAAAGGCAGCGGACACGCGCCGGCGCACAAGTTCAACGCCGGGCAGAAGCTGCTTTACTGGTTCGTCGTGCTTGGCGGCGTGGCGATGATGATCAGCGGCTATATGTTGATGTTCCCGTTCTACAACGGGCTCAACGTCGGCAATATGGAGCTCGCAGAAATCTTCCACGGCGTGGTGGGCGTGCTGTTTATTGCGCTTATCCTTGCGCACATTTATCTCGGAACGCTCGGGATGGAAGGTGCCTTCGAAGCCATGGGTGAGGGCAGTGTTGACCTCAACTGGGCCAAGGAACACCACAATCTCTGGGTGGAGGAAGAAGCGCGATCTGGTGTCAAGGGTCGCGCCACCATGCGTCCCGCCGAGTAGTTGGTCTACATCCTTTAGAAAACGCCCGGCTTCATGGCCGGGCGTTTTGCTATAAGGGGCCCATGCGCATCATCGGTCTCGCGGGCTGGAGCGGTTCCGGCAAAACGACCCTGATTACCAAGCTGATTCCGTGCCTGATCGCGCGCGGGGTCAGGGTATCCACGCTCAAGCACGCGCATCACGGCTTTGATCTCGACCAGCCGGGTAAGGACTCCTTCTTCCACCGGACCGCCGGCGCAACCGAGGTCATCATTTCATCCGCCAAGCGTTGGGCGATCTTGCATGAATTGCGCGACGAGCCAGAATGGGACCTGGGCGCACTGGTCGCCAAAATGTCGCCGGTCGATCTGGTGGTGGTCGAGGGTTTCAAACGCGATGCCTTTCCAAAGCTGGAAATCCATCGTGCCGCCAATGGCAAGCCACTCATTCATCCTGAAGACCCGCATATCGTCGCGATTGCATCGGATGTTGCGCTGCCACAGGCAAAGGTGCCGATTGTCGATCTCAACGACATCGATGCGATCGCCGACCTTCTGCTCAAATGTGCGGTGCCGGTCACGGCCGTATCAACCGCAGCGCGGGGCCGGTCATGGCGCAGTTGACCGACGACTGCTTCGCATTTTCCGGGCCGCTGCTCCGGCTCGAGGAGATGGAGCGCTTGATTGCGGAACGTATAGCACCGGTTTCCGAGACCGAGCGCGTGCGATTGCACGGTGCGCGCGGCCGGGTCGCCGCTGCGGATGTCAGCGCGCCTGTCGATCTGCCACCATTCGACAATTCCGCAGTGGACGGCTACGCGGTGCGTCATGCCGACCTCGCGCCCAATTCTGATACGAAACTCACCATCGTCGGCAGGCTGACGGCCGGCGCGCGTGCCGGGTTGGCGGTCGAGCGCGGCCAGGCCATTCGAATCTTCACGGGCGCTGCGATGCCGAGGGGCGCCGACACGGTTTTCATGCAGGAAGACGTGACGGTCGAAGGCGACCACGTGGTCGTGCCGCAAGGGCTGAAACTCGGTGCCAACCGCAGGCTTGCCGGCGAGGATGCGCACGCGGGTGCCGTGGTGCTTCCGGCCGGCACCGTGCTGGAAGCGCAGCACATCGCGCTGCTCGCCGCGCTCGGCCTGACCGAGGTTGAGGTCAGGCGGCGCCTCACGGTCGCGATCTTTTCCACCGGGGACGAAGTCGTGGAGCCGGGCGCGCCGCGTAGCGGTGCCGCAATCTATGACGCGAACCGGTATCTGCTCGCCGAACTGCTGGAGCGGCTCGGCGCGGTGGTGACCGATCTTGGAATTCTTGCGGACGATCCGGACAGACTTGCGGACGCATTGCGTGAAGCGGCCTCCGGCCACGATCTCATTATTACCTCAGGCGGGGTTTCGACCGGAGAAGCGGATTATGTGCGCAACGCGGTCGAGCGCGTCGGCAATCTGGTGTTCTGGCGTGTCGCCATCAAGCCCGGCCGCCCGGTTGCGCTCGGCGTAATCCGGGGGACATCCGGACATAGCGCGGCTTTCGTCGGATTGCCGGGTAATCCGGTCGCGGTGTTCGTGACGTTTGTGCGGGTGGTCAGGGTCTTGCTGCGCAGGCTGTCAGGCGCACGGCCCGACAGGTCCGTGGCGCTCCCGGTGCGTGCGGCCTTCGCCTACAGGAAAAAGAAAGATCGACGTGAATACGTCCGCGTCGCGCTCAGGCGTGCCGCCGACGGAGAAATCGAAGCCGTCAAGCATCCGCAGGATGGCGCGGGCATCCTGACATCGCTGACCGAGACCGACGGGTTGCTGGAGTTTCCCGAGGATGTAACGACAATTGAGCCGGGTGCCCGCGTTGGCTTCCTCTCCTACGCGTCGCTTATTGGCTGAGATTACCTCGGCTTATGCGCCCAGGCGCACACCCGTCGAGCTGCTAAAGGTCTTCTCCGCCGAATCCGGTACGCTGTTGAGGACCACGCCACCGATGACGGCAAGAACAACAGCGATGACACACGCGACGATAAATGACTTCATGAACCGGCTCCTCTCCGAGACCCACTGACAAACGTTATAATAAATATGGACTGGGCGCGATGGCGATCAAGAATTGCGTCGTGTTCATGACGTACGTTACGTATGTTGCAATGCAATGCGCTCAGCGCGGGCGGCGTCTTCCGGCGTATTCACATTGAAAAATGGATCAATCGGTTGATCCGGCCAGTCCGCAATCGCGACACCGTGCCGCGCCGTCCAGACCTCGATCTTGCGGAGATCATCCTCGGTCAACGCCTTGCGCAAATCCTCGCGCAGCGCCAACGGCCATAATCCGACAACCGGATGGCGCCATTCGCCGGAGCGCGCGCAGGCGAGAGGCACGCCCGCGCCCATCTCGCGGCGGGCGCGATGCAGACGTTCCACCAGATCATCCGGAAGGAAGGGGCAGTCACCTGGTACGCTGACGATCCATTCGATGCCGTTGTTCTGTTTGGCCAGCCAGTCGAGGCCGGCCAGAATTCCCGCAAGCGGGCCGGCAAAATCCGGAACACTGTCGGAAACCACGGTCAGGCCGGTATCGGCAAAGCGCTGGGGGTCGCCATTGGCATTGATGATGATGCCGGTGCATTGCGCCGAGAGCGTTGCCAGCACCCGGTCGAGGATCGTCACACCGCCGATCTCGATGCGCGCCTTGTCGCCGCCGCCCATGCGCCGCGCCAAACCACCGGCGAGAACAAGACCAAGCGTTGGCGGATGATCAGTCGTCATGCACCGCCGCTTTGCGCCGATGTTTGGCGCCTTCATCTTCAACGAAAGAGAGGTCCTGATCGAACACAATGCGATCCTCGCCGGCGAGCGCGACGAAGCGCTTGCCGCGCGCACGGCCGATCAGGGTCAGGTTTGCCTTGCGCGCCAGTTCCACGCCCCATGCCGTGAAGCCCGAGCGTGAAATGAGGATCGGAATACCCATGCGGACGGTCTTGATCACCATTTCGGACGTCAGACGGCCGGTGGTGTAGAAAATCTTGTCCGCTGCCGACACCTTTTCCTTGAACATCCATCCGGCGATCTTGTCCACGGCGTTATGGCGGCCGACGTCCTCCATGTACACCAGCGGTTCGTCCCGCCGTGCCAGCACGCAGCCGTGGATTGCGCCGGCCTCGAGATAGAGCGAGGGCGTCGTGTTGATCTTGTGCGTGAGCGCGTACAGCCACGACGTACGCAGTTCCGCCTTGGGCAATGAAACATTTTCGAGCGCTTCCATCAGGTCGCCGAAAACGGTGCCTTGGGCACAGCCGGAGGTTTGTACTTTCTTTTTGAGCTTCTTCTCGTAGTTGGTCTTGCGTTTCGTGCGGACCACGACGACCGATAGCTCCTCGTCGTAGTCCACGCCGGTCACGACGTCATCCGCAAGCAGCATGTTCTGGTTGAGTAGATAACCGACGGCCAGATATTCCGGATAGTCGGCTATGGTCATGGCCGTGACGATTTCCTGGCTGTTGAGGAAAATGGTCAGCGCGCGCTCGACCGTGACCGACGTTTCCACACGTGCGCCGGTCTGATCGACGCCGCTGACGCGCTCCGTCAGCCGGGGGTCGGCCGGATCAGGCTTGATGATGTAGCTGTCTTTGCTCATGGCTCAACTATAGCAGACATTTTGGCGCGGGATGAAAACTGCCCACTTAAGTGGGCAGCAAAGCACGTTTTGTCCATGACCTCCGCGGCGATTTTACAAAGATCGTTTCCAAGCCACACACGGCGGACATAGACTGGGGCCAACGATTAATAGTGCCCCGGGGAGATGCCGACATGCTTCGCGCCACCAAAGACATCATGCTGCCGACCACCATTACCGGCTCACTGCCGCGGCCGAGCTGGTACACGCAAAATCTCGGCATGCGCAGCTTTCTCGACGCGATGGTGAACAACCGGTTCCGCGAGCAATATGTCGATACGGTCTCCGTGTATCTGCACGAGCAGGAGGTTGCGGGCCTCGACATCGTGACCGACGGCGACGCGCACTTCGATTCGGATGTCGGCGGCCAGAGCTGGACAAACTATCCGCCGCGGCACATGGGCGGATTCGATCGTAACCCGCAGCCGATCCCGGCCGGCCAGGGCGGTTTGGGTTTTCCACCCGGCCACATCCTGCACGACTATCTCGAGTCGCGTGTCATGCCGAGCATCAACGGGCCAGTCACGCGCGGCGATCTGCAATATGCCGCAATGTGGAAGGTCGCGCAGCGATTGACCAGAAAACCGGTCAAGTTCGGCACCATCGGGCCGGAGCTCGTCGCATTCGCCGTGCAGGACCGGCATTACAAGTCGCTGAAAGACCGCATTCTGGCTGTGACCGATGCATTGAATGCAGAGCTGCACGACCTTGCCGATGCGGGCTGTCAGGTCATCCAGTTTGAGGAGCCACAGATCCATCTGCTGGCGGTGCGGAACATCGTCAATGACGTGATCAATCCGGCTTTCAGTGTCGAAGTCTTCAATCGCACGGTGAAGGGGCTGCGCGCCAAGACCGAGGTCTGGTGCCACACCTGCTGGGGCAATCCATCGCAACAGCGCATGTTCAAGGAGGTGCAGAGCTACAAGGCGGCGCTGGAGATGTTGAACAAGGTTGACGCCGACGTCATCACCTTCGAATCCGTCAGTGCCGGCGGCGCGGACCTTGAAGCGTTCGGAAAGATCATCACCGACAAGAAGATTGCGATCGGCGTCATCGATCATCACTCGTTGCAGGTCGAGCGGCCCGAGGAGATCGCCGAGCATATTCGCCGCGCGCTCAAATACATTCCGGCCGAGCGGCTGGTGCTTTCCTCCGATTGCGGCATGGGCCGCGAAGGAATGAGCCGCCGGCACGCCTACTACAAGATCGTGTCGCTGGTGCTCGGCACCAACATTGTGCGCAAGGAGCTTGGCCTGCCGCAGGCCGATTGCCTGGCCGCCGATGGCCGGTATTCACTTGTTGTGCCTGCCAAATAAGGGTTCGGGCCGCGAAAATTAACCCAGGTTAAAATGTGGTGACCTTGTTGTTTCCCAATCGGGAGCCCGCATTGGCGCGGTTTCAATCGGTGCCGATGTAGGGTGATTGTGGGGGAGGGGCAGGCCAGGAGGCTTGCCGATGCAGGTTCGATTTCTTGTTGTCGCCATTGCTTGCGCCTTATGCTTGCTGGCGTTGCCGCAGCCACCCGCGCCCGCGGAGCCGCAGGTTAGCGCTGCCGAAATTGACTTTGACGCCTTGCATGCCGAGGCCAAGGGCGCGCTTGAAGCGTTGCAGCAGCCGCATGAACCGCGTGTGGCATCGGCGGCCAGCGCTGCGTTCTGACAAGGCTCTGGTGGTCCGGCTAATTGATCCCGGTCAATGTTAGGCGTCCGCATGCGCGATAGACAGGGCAATGCTTGCGCCTGTTTGGATAAAATCAATGAGTTCCAAACGCCTGATTTTGACAGGCGTGGCTGTTGTAATTGGCGCCGGCGTTCTGTTCGGTGCGTGGTCGGCATATTTACGCACCATTCAGGTTCAGGTAGCGACCATTCAGCATGACGTGCCGGTCCAGGTATTCGGGCTCGGTACCGTTGAGGCGCGCGTAACGTCCAGGGTCGGCTTCAAGGTCTCGGGCGTGCTGGTCGAGCTGCGCGCGGATGTCGGCGACCGCGTTGCCAAAGGGACGGTCCTTGCCCGCCTCGATGACCGCGAGCAGGCCGCCCGCGCCGTCCGCGCCAAAGCCGCCACCGAGCAGGCCGAAGCGAATTTTCAGCGCGCCACGGCGAGTGTGCAAAAGGCGGAGGCGAACTATGCCAATGCCAAGACCATTAATGAACGCCGGCAAAAACTGGTGCAAACCGCCACCACCTCGGTCGAGTCGGCGGAAACGGCCAAGACCTCGCAGGACGCCGCGCTCGCAGATGTAAACCTGGCAACGAGCGACGTCGCGGTGGCGCGCGCTGCTATGAGCGACGCCAAGGCCCAGCTGCAGCAGGAAAGCGCGACGCTCGATTTTCACGCTCTCGCCGCGCCCTATGATGCGATGGTCACTGCGCGCTCCAAAGAGCTGGGCTCCGCGCTCGGCGCCGGCGAGCCGGTGTTTACGCTGATCGATCCGAACACCGTTTGGGTGCTCGCCTATATCGATGAGAGCAAAGCCGGTGAGATCAAGGTCGGAGAACCAGCCGAGATCGTCCTGCGCTCACGTCCTAGCCAACGGCTCCGGGGGAAGGTCGCCCGCATCGAGCCGGAAAGTGATCGCGTCAACGAGGAGCGCAGGGTCGCGATTGCCTACGACCGGATGCCGGATACCTTCAACATCGGCGAGCAGGCCGAGGTCTACATCACGACCGTGCATTTGTCTCAGGCCGTCTTGGTGCCGGAAGCAGCCATCATCGGGCTTGGCAAGAATCGCGGATCTGTTTGGACGGTCGAGGACCGTCATATCCAAAGGCACGACGTAACGTTCGGCCACCGCCTGCTCGACGGGCGCTATGAGATTGTCGGTGGCTTGCCCGACAAGGCGCAAGTGGTCGTGCGGCTCCGCAGCGGGTTGCGCGCGGGCCGTGCCGCCGGGGTCGCCGAAGAGCCAGGCCAATGAACCTGGCGTACCGGGACATCAAGCACAATTTGCTCCGGTTCGTTCTGACCAATTTCGGATTGAGCTTGCTGCTCGGCATCGTGATCATGATCACCGGTGTCTATGGTGGGTTGATTGACGACGCGTTGCGGCAGGCGCGTGCAGCAAGCGCTGATCTCTGGGTAATTGAATCCGGCACCAACGGTCCATTCGCTGAAGCGTCGCGTATACCCGGCGATACGCGCGAACTGGTCAGCCGGGTCTACGGGGTGCAGCGCGCCGGCTCCGTTACCTACCAATCTGTGCAGACCGAGCTCAACGGCAAGCCGCTGCGTATCTTTCTTATCGGCTTCGAGGCTGGCCGCCCGGGCGGGCCCCGGCAATTGATTGGCGGCCGCGAAATACTACGCAGTCACTACGAAATGATCGTCGATGCTTCCGCCGGCCTCGCACTTGGCCAGGAAGTGCCGCTGGGCACCCGCGGTCATAAATTCACTGTGGTCGGGTTGATGCGCAACGAGGTCACTTCCTCTGGCGATCCGGTCGCCTACATAACTTTGCGCGACGCACAAACGCTTCAATTTGAGTCTGCGCCGCCGTCTGCACGGCGCGAGCTGGCGCGCGGCGGGCCGCTTCAAACCAATGATCAGATCAATGCCGTCATCGCCAAGGTGTCGCCATTTGTTTCGGTCAACGAGGTCGCGGGTGCGCTCTCTCGCTGGAAACACCTTTCGGCGCTCACCCAGGATCAGCAGGAAACTTTACTGAGTAAATTTGTCATCGAGCGCGCCCGCAAGCAGCAGGGTCTGATCATGGTGCTGCTGGTGATAGTCTCGGCGGTGATCATCGCGCTGATCATCTACACGCTCACAATGGACAAGGTACGCTCGATCGCCACGCTGAAATTCGTCGGGGCGCCCGACCGCACGATCGTCGGCATGATTGTGCAGCAGGCGCTGTCGATGGGTATCTTTGGATATTTCACGGGGCTTGCGCTGGTCCTGATCTTCAAGCCTTATTTTCCGCGGCGACTCGTGCTCGATCCCGAGAGCGTCGCCATCGTGTTCGTCATCACCGTCGTGATCTGCCTGCTCGCCAGCATCCTGGGGATCCGGCTCGCCCTCAAGGTGGATCCGGCGGAAGCGCTTGCATCGTCAGGATAGAGCGATGGCCGAGCTCAGCAAACAAGCGGTCGTCCGCGTCGAGCACCTCTCCAAGCACTTCGGGCAGGGCACCGCGCGCGTCGACGCGCTGCGCGACATCAATATGGAAGTATTTCCAGGACAGGTGGTCGGGCTGATGGGCCCGAGCGGTTCGGGCAAGACGACGCTGCTGCATTGCATCGCCTGTATTCTCGAGCCGAGCAGCGGCCGCATCATGCTTGATGGCGAAGTCGTTTACGACGAGCGCTGGCTCCGAACTGACCTGCGCCGTCTGCGGCTCGAGAAGATCGGCTTCATCTTCCAATACCCCAATCTGCTGCCGTTCCTCGACGGGAGCGACAACGTTTCCATAGCGATGCATCTCATGGGAATGGCCGCCGCCGCCGCCCGCGCCCGCGCCATCGAATTGCTCGACTATCTTGAGGTCGGCCACCGCAAGCATGCGCTGCCCAAGCAGCTCTCCGGCGGCGAAGCCCAGCGGGTTGCCATCGCTCGCGCGCTCGCCAACCGGCCGCGCATCATTCTTGCTGACGAGCCGACCGCGCCGCTCGACTCGGCGCGGGCCCGCATCGTGATGGACTTGCTGCGACGAATCGCGATCGAGCAAAACGCCGCCATCATCGTTGTTACCCATGACGAGATGATCCTCGACCGCTTCGATCACATCTTCCACTTGCGCGATGGAAAGCTCGAAGACGACGAATCCAAGAACACGCGTCAAGCTGAGAAATCTAGCGCATTAACTTGATCGGGACTTACGCGCCCGGGTCGCTGGCGTTCGGGTAGAACAGCTGCTCGCCATTGATCTTGTAGCTGGCGATGATTTTCTGTCCTTCGGGCGAAATCAGCCAATCAATGAACGCCTGGCCCAGCTCTTTCTTCACGTTCGGGTGCTTGGCTGGATTGACCAGCGTGACGCCATACTGGTTGAACAGGCGCTTGTCGCCTTCAACCGCGATGACGAGATCGCCTTTGTTCTTGAACGAAATCCAGGTGCCGCGATCCGACAAAACATAGGCATTGCTGGCGCTGGCGGTGTTGAGCGCGGCACCCATGCCCTGGCCGATCGATTTGTACCAGGGTCCTTTTTCCTTCTCGATGTCGATACCGGCATCCTTGTTCCAGAGCGCTAGTTCGGCCATATGGGTGCCGGATTTGTCGCCACGCGAGATGAAGGGCGCCCGTTTGTTTTTGATCGTCTCAAGGGCCTTGGCAACATCCTTCGTGCCCTTGATGCCGGCAGGATCGCTCTTGGGCCCGATCAGCACGAAATCGTTGTACATCACCGGATAGCGTTTCACGCCTTCGCCTTCGGCGAGGAATTTTTCTTCCGCCGATTTGGCATGCACGAATACGACGTCGGCATCGCCGCGTCGGCCCGTATCGAGCGCCTGGCCGGTCCCTTGTGCGACGACTTTCACCTCGATGCCGGTCTTCTGCTTGAACAGCGGCAGGATGTAGCCGAACAGGCCTGAATCCTGCGTCGATGTTGTCGACGATACGACGATCGACTTGTCCTGTGCGTGGACAGGCGTGGCGAATGCTGCGGTCACGAGCGCGGCCATGGCCATCAGGGTGCGTCGACTGAACATATGATCCTCCATCATTTGGTATGTCAGACGAGCAATTCGCCCGCGATGAATTTTCGCGCCTCTTGCGTGCGCGGCTTTGCAAAGAACGCATCGACCGGAGCAGCTTCAATAAGGCGGCCGCGGTGCAGCAGCACGATGTCGCCGGCCAGGCGTTTGGCCTGGCCGAGATCGTGAGTCGACATCACGACCTTGACGCCGCGCGCGCTGACCGCGCGAATGATATCTTCGATTGCCTTGGTCGCGTGCGGATCAAGACTGGCCGTCGGCTCGTCAAGAAATAGGATTGCGGGATCGCGCGCGAGAGCACGTGCAAGCGCAAGCCGCTGCTGTTCCCCTCCCGACAACCGCCGCGCCGGGCGTTGGCCGAGTTTATCGAGGCCCACCAATGCTAGCAGTTCGGCAGCGCGCTCTTTACGCTTTGTACGCGGGATACCAGCCGATAGTGCATAGCGAACATTGCCTTCGGCGCTACGCCTCAGCATGGCGGGACGCTGGAACATGATGGCGCCGCGTTCCGGAGACGAGGTCTCCCGGCCGCCCCAGGTGATGCGGCCGCTCGTCAGCGGGATAAGTCCCATCGACGTGCGCAGGAGGGTCGTCTTGCCGCTCCCGTTCGGCCCGATCAGGACTGTTGGTGGTCCGTCGTTAACAGTGAGCGTTATGCCGTCGAGAATCGTTACCTCGCGGGCGGTGATCCGCGCGTCCTGGAATATCAATGGTAGATCGGACACAGGTGCGCGCATGCTCATCCCACGTAGCGTTCGCCGGCGCGGCGCATGCCCCACGCCAGCGCGTTGATCACGATCACGATCACGATCAGCACGAGGCCGAGCCCGATCGCGAGCGGTAAGTCGCCTTTGGAGGTTTCCAGCGCGATCGCCGTCGTCATCGTGCGGGTGAAGCCATCGATATTGCCGCCGACAATGATGATGGCGCCGACTTCGGCAGCCGCCCTCCCGAACCCCGCAAGCAATGCAGTGACGAGGCTGAAGCGGGCATCCCAGATCAACGTCGTGACGCGCCGGATTGGGCCGATGTTCAGGGCGGCGAGTTCGTCCTGATACTCGACCCAGAGGTCCTCGATCGTCTGCCGCGTCAGCGCTGCGATGATCGGCGCGACGAGCACAGTCTGCGCGATCACCATCGCCTGTGGCGTAAACAACAGGCCCAGCGGCCCGAGCGGGCCCGAGCGCGACAACAGGAGATATATCGCCAGGCCGGCGACCACCGGCGGGAGGCCCATTAACGCGTTGAGAAAGACGATAACCAGTTCGCGTCCGCGGAAGCGCGTGAGCGCCAGCAGCGCGCCGAGCGGGACTCCGAGTAGCGCTGCGAACAGCACTGCGCTCAGGCTCACCAGCAGCGACAGCCGCACAATCGCAAGCAGGCCGGGATCGCCGTTCAACACCAACTGAAATGCGGATACATCGCCCGTCATTGGGGGTCCCGGAGGCCAGTGGCGCAGGGTGCCAAACCAAGCCTTGCCTGTGCTTATTTTCGATTTATTTGCGCATAGACTCCATAGGCGGTCAATAATTGGAATTAAAACATAAATATGCTTATTAGCTGATATGAGTTCTCGATCGGCGAGGCGGGTTGTCTGGCGTCGCACCATGGCTATAGTCCCGGCCTCTTGTCGCCCCGCCGCCGTGTTTCCACGACACGCAAAGGCAAGATCGCAGCGCCGATGTGTGTTTTGCGGGATGGCGCCGTCGATTTTGCCGCCGGGAAAGATGTGCGAATGACGCGTGCGCAAAAGCGCGCATTGCGCACTTTGATGTAGGAGGACGTTGCGCTTGCGAGGGCGCGATCAGGAGGGGTGGCCGAGTGCCTGAAGGCGCAAAAGCGCGCATCGCGCGCGTCTTTATGTAAGACGGCGTGCGCCTTTGCGAAGTTGGTAAGGAGGGGTGGCCGAGTGCCTGAAGGCGCAAAAGCGCGCATCGCGCGCGTCTATATGTAAGACGGCGTGCGCCTTTGCGAAGTTGGTAAGGAGGGGTGGCCGAGTGGCTGAAGGCGCACGCTTGGAAAGCGTGTTTACGGGAAACCGTAACGTGGGTTCGAATCCCACTCCCTCCGCCAACATCTGTTCGCAGATGTTCGCGGGCGTTCAGAGACGGCCTCTTTCTGACTGTGAAGCCAAGTCATTGATCGGGCTTGTGACCAGGCAAACAGATTTGCGATACCCACAAATCTGCCCACGAGTGGGGCAACGGGCGGACAACGTTCACTTTAAAGCCGAGAGGTAATGTTTCTGCTCGCGCTAGCCGCTCAACGAAAATCCCCAAATTGCGAGCAGGGCAGCGACGATAAGGCCGACCCACGAAACAGTCATGGACACGGAATGGGGTCCAAGCCGCACGGTCCACCCTTTAAATATCCTCCAGCCGTGCAAGATCGCTACCAATGTGAAGATTAGTGCCGTAATTGATGCGTAAGGCATCCTATCCTCCCCTCATAACCGAGTTGCCCTACTCGACCATAACTCAGCTGCATTGTGATCGCATTGTCCGCTTTCGGGGGTAAAGCGGACATCGTACTGGCCTGCCGCAATGTCTGCTTTTGACCCAAAGCGGACATGTCGAGCAGCTGAAACCTAGCGATCCGGGAGCACGTAACGTCATCCCGCCTTGATGTTGGCTGCCCGGATCACCTTGGCCCACTTCTCCGTTTCGTAGGCGATGAGCTTGCCGAAGTCCGCGGACGTCATCGGCAATGGTACGACGCCGAGATCAGCCAGCCGAGCCTTCATCTTCGGATCGGCAATGGCGGCGTTGGTTTCCTTGTTGAGCCTCTCGACGATTTCAGTAGGCGTCTTTTTGGGCGCGGCGAGTCCGGCCATCAACGTCGCTTCGTAGCCCGGCAAGAAATCGCCAACGGTCGGTACGTCCGGCAGTGCCTCGGAACGCGTCGTCGATGTCACTGCCAGCGCGCGCAGCGTTCCGGCTTTCATATGCCCGGAGGCCGGCGGCATGGTGGAGAATACCGCCTGAACTGTTCCTCCGAGCAGATCGTTCAGTGCGGGTCCCAAGCCGCGATATGGGACATGTACGAGGTTTACCCCTGCCATGGCTTTGAATAGTTCACCGGCCATTTGGGGCACGGTGCCAATTCCGGCCGATCCGAAACTGACCTTGCCCGGATTGGCTTTGGCATAGGCAATAAAGTCCGGGACGGTCGTGACTGGAAACGACGGGCGTACGACGAGGACTAGGGGCCCATTGGCGATGCTCGCGACCGGGGCAATGTCGCGAATAAAATTGAAATTTAGCTTGTCGTAAATCGTTGCGTTGACTGCGTCGCCTGAGTTGCAAAGGAGAAGCGTGTAGCCGTCCGGCGGCGCACGCACGACCGCCTCCGCACCCAAGCTGCCGCCAGCGCCTCCGCGATTTTCAACCACGAATTGCTGTCCGAGCCGTTCTGACAGCCATTGACCGATCAGGCGCGCGACAATGTCGATTGACCCGCCAGGGGGAAAGCCGACGATAATGTGCACCGGTCGGGACGGATAGGATTGGGCTTGGGCAATACGCGAAACGGCCGGAAGTGCGGCAGCGCCAGCCGCGAGACGAAGCATGGCTCTCCGATGAAGTCGCATGGCTTTAACCCCTCTCAGGAATTAGCCCGCTCGGCGATCGAGCGACTGGCCCCGTTCAACGCGATGCTGGACGCTAGCTGCGGGGGCTGGCTAAGGTCCATCGTTCACGACCTTAATTGTTCTTAAGCTGCGGACATTGCAGTCGGATATGACGGATCGGAATGAGCTTAGCTTTGGGGGTTTCCGGCTTGATCTGAGCCAGCGGCAGCTTTCACGCGCCGGCGAGGCGGTTCCGCTCGGAAGCCGAGCATTGGACATTCTCTGCGTGCTCGCCGCGGCGAAGGGCGACGTCGTCAGCAAGGATGATCTGATGACCCATGTTTGGCCCGGGTTGGTTGTCGACGAGAATACAATCAGGGTCCATGTCTCGGCGCTGAGAAAGGCGCTCGATGAGGGAACGAGCGGCCAGACTCACCTGATGACTGTGCCGGGGCGTGGCTACCGGCTGGTCGGCGTCAAGCCGCAGCCTTCAGTCGCCGACGGTGGTGCTGACAGCGCATCCACTCCAGCGCCGTTGGACAAGCCATCAATTGCCGTTCTGCCCTTCCTGAACATGAGCGGTGATCCGGAACAGGATTATTTCGCCGACGGCATGGTGGATGAAATCATCACAGGGCTCTCACGCATAAAATGGCTTTCAGTAATTTCGCGCAATTCGACGTTCATCTCGAAGAACAAGCCGGTCGTAATAAAGGAGATCGCCGAAAAGCTCGGAGCCCGCTACGTACTCGAGGGTGGCGTGCGTAAGTCTGGGAGTCGCGTTCGGATTACCGCGCAACTCATAGATGCACAAACCGACGCCCATCTTTGGGCTGAGCAGTACGACCGCGTCCTGGACGATGTCTTTGCCCTTCAGGACGAGATCACCATGTGTGTGGTTGGCGCGATCGAACCAAGCGTCAGGAAGGCCGAAATTGATCGCGTTAGACGCAAGCGGCCTTATAATCTCAGCGCCTATGATCTTGTGTTACGGGTGCTGCCGTCTTTTTTCGCGCAGATGGCAAAGGACTTTGCAACCGCAATTCCGCTGCTCGAGAAAGCTTTAGAGCTCCAACCCGATTATGGTGCCGCACATGCATTTCTGGGCTGGTTTCTTCACCGCCGCTTCGTTCTTGAACGACGCGAGGACGACCGCGTTGCTGCAATTCAGCATGCCCGCATGGCGATCACCCACGGTAATGACGATGCGACGGCACTGGCGGTTGCCGCTCACGTCATAGCGTACGACGACCATGACACCGCCACGGCACTCAAGCTATTCGATCGCGCGCTTGAGTTAAGCAACTCGAATGTCCTGGCGCTGAGCTTGAGCGCCATTGCCCTTGCCTGGATTGGAAAAACCGAGCTTTCGATGGAACGGGCCAGCCGGGCAATTCAATTGAGTCCTTTCGATTCCTATAACTTTCGACCGCACTACGCGCTCGCCATCGCGTACTTTTACAAACGACAATACAAGAATGCAGTCGACGCCGCCCAAAATGCGGTCGACTACAACCCGCACTTTTGTGCTGCTCGCGCGGTTTTGGTGGCCGCGCTTTTACGAATTGGACGCACAATGGATGCGAAGGCGGCCGCGCGCGAGGTGCTGGAATGTGAGCCGACCTTTACAATTCATGGGTGGGCGCGTTCGGTGGAGCTTGAGCCGACGGTGTTCAGGCCTTTTGCCGACGCTTGGCGCGAAATTGGTTTGCCGGAATAGTTAAAAGGTTGCTTCACCCGCAGCTGATGTCCGCTAATGGCACTTAGCGGACATTGTGTGCGCTGCACAGGTCCGCTTTTGAGACGAATGCGGACATGCGTTGCGCAACTAGAACGTTCAACAAAAATTCGCTGGCGTTCGCCTCCGGCCGTCCCAATCCGGGATGGACTCGCGGGTAGATTTGTGGGTATCAGACAAGCACAGTCATAATAATTTGAAATTACGAGGCAATTTCCGATTTTGGGAAGACACTCCCTCCGCCACCTTCCGAAGAGGCTAAGCTGAGATATCCTCTTTCTAATTATGAAGCCAAGTCACTGACCTGGCTTTCAACCAATCAAACAGATTCCTGGTACTCAAAAATCTGCCTACGATGCGTAACGAAATAGCGCTTAGGGCGCTTATGTCTACTCATCCTTACTCCGCCCCTTAGTGTCTCCCTGGACAGCCGTCGCAGGCGGCTTCAAGAACGCGTCAAACCGTTCCCGAACAATAGCGTAGCACTCGCACGATGCTTTCTCGAGGCCCTTGCGATTGAGAACCTGAATCGTTCCGCGGCGATAACTGATAAGACCCGCATTCTGCATGGACTGCGCCGCAAGCGTCACCGACTTGCGATTGGCGCCTAAAATGTTTGCGAGAAATTCATGGGTATAGGTGAGAGATTCACCTTCCGCCCGATCATGCATCATCAGGAGCCAGCGGCACATTCTCTCTTCGGTCGTGTGCATGGCATTGCAGGCGACTGTCTGCTGAACCTGCGACAGCAGCGTCTCCGAATAGCTGACGAACAGATCGCGCACGTGTTCGCTGTTTCTAAACTCGGATTGCAACAATTCGATGGGGCAGCGAGCCATGCGACCTTCTAACTGCACGATGCAGCGATTAAAGGAAACCCGGCTGTACATGGCAGCGAAGAGTCCGAATGCTCCTTCACGCCCAATGTTCGCCGTCTCAATCGCTGAGCCGTTTTGCAATACTGTGAGCAGCGAAAGAACTGAACCTTCCGGAAAATATGCATGCTCAAGGAGCCCCCCCGCTTCGCAAACGACCGCGCCGAGCTTGAGCTTGATCGGTTCGAGATGCGATTCGATCCGTTTCCGGCTCGCAGGCTCTAAGGCACCGAGCAATTGATTTTGCCGCAGACCGCCTAAAGTTTCTGACATGGCGTTATCAATGGTGAGCTAACAATAGCGCAGAATAGGGCATTGCAGCACCAAGTCTGTGCAGAATAGCTCATCGATACGCGTTAGGTAAGTGGCAGCCAAAACCGCAGTTTCAATTTACGCGGCCATCAACGAGTTGATTTCGGAAATCAATTCTTCGCCATGATAGGGCTTGATAAAAAAGCGGCTGTCCGTCGGCAAAACGCAATCCGGCACTCGGCTGGATACGATGATGATCTTGATCGGCGGCCAGCGGTTGCGGACCGCATGCGCGAGCTTCAACCCGTCAATGCTGCCGGGCATGTTGATGTCGGTAAGCAACAGGGCAATGTCCGAGCGAGCTTCCAAAATGGCTACGGCTTCGTCCGCACTGTCGGCTTGGAGTGCCGCAAAGCCAGCCTCCTCCACAATATCGACCGTCAGCAACCTCAAAAGCTGATCGTCTTCTACGATTAGAATGGTAGGTCGGAAAAGTTCGCCATCTGTCATGTCGTCCGCGCTTTGCCATCGGCAAGCTGCTGACCGGCATTCGCGCTTGGGCCCGAAACCGCTAGGCTGGACCAGATCCGTGCCATCTGTACGAAGTGGGACTGCACATTGGGGTTGCGAGCGTCGCCCGCCAATTGCCAGCAGTCTGCCTCCAGGCGCAGACACTCCAGCGCATGTTTTCGCAATTTTTCCGCCTTGGACATAGCGCACCTCGTCGAGGCCCCGCTATGGCGGTCGCACGTCTCGCCGGTTCTGTCGGTGGTCTACGCCACGAAGACCCTCAATCGTGATGCGACTCTGGAACTCGCGGAGATACCGAGTTGCACCGCACATGTCGCTTTTGGAGATAGGATGGATATCGTTGCGGATTTCAGGGACATCCGCTCAATGACCCAAAGTGGTCTTGCAATGCCGTGTCTTGCTCAGGTAAATATTTCTGGTGCGACAATTTGGTCGCGGCCCATTGATCTACATCACGACGCATACCGGTTGAGAGACCATCCTTAGCCAAGTTCAGTACTGAGTTCGTGGAGGCGTTCCATGGACGTAGTGCAATTCTTTTCCCGGCAATCCATCGCGCTGCCCGTACAAAAATACAATGCGGGGCAAACTCTCTACGCCCAGGGAGATGCGGCGGACTCGGTCTTCTACATCCAACACGGCAAGGTCAAAGTGACCGTCGTTTCTGAGCATGGGAAGGAAGCGGTTGTCGCAATCCGGGGACCGGATGAATTTTGTGGCGAGAGCGCCATGACCGGGGTTCCGCTTCACCTGTCTTCGGCGCACGCACTGACGGAGTGCGATATTGTTCGCGTGGAGAAGGCGACCATGGCGCGGCTCCTGAAAAGCGACCAGGAGTTTGCCGATTATTTTCTGACCCATCTTTTGACGCGAACCGCAAGAGTTGAATCGGATCTTGTCGACCAATTGTTTAATTCCACCGAGATGAGGCTCGCGCGCGCACTTTTGCTATTGGCGAATTTCGGCGAGGACGCCGGTCCCGAGCCGATCCCGGTCACGGTGAATCAGGAGACACTCGCCGAGTTGATCGGCACCACGCGTTCGCGCGTCAATGTATTCATGAACAAGTTTCGAAAATTGGGCTTGATCGACTATAACGGCCACCTGAAGGTCCAAAAGGGTCTCCTGAATTTCGTCCTGAATGAAAAGCCGCATACTCCAAGTTAGTCTCCAAACGTCCGCTTGCGTCCGGATCTTATATGCAGGCCCGCGACACGAGCCGATGCGGCTACGCCCGTCATGTCAAAGACCGCGATAGCTGGCGGGGGATTGCCGCGTTTGTTGATGCGGCAGAGGAAGCTGCAAGCCAGCGAAATGAATAACAAGGCCTATTCTATGAACTGCTCATGGCAGCCATTTGTGCGGCACGGATCGCCTTCGACGAAAAAGTGGCGTGAGTAATCGATACGGTCGTGCCCGCAGGGCCGATTAGTGTTTCGACCTGGGCGTCTAATTGTTGAGCGAGTGCTTTGACGATACCCGTGCCGAGTCCATTTTTGGGTAGCGCAAACACTCCGTCCTTTTTGCCAATCCCATTATCGGAAACTGAAAGTTTCCAGTTCGTTCCGGCAGCATCATACGCGACGGTGATCTTTCCATCGACCTTTTCGGGGAGGAATGCATGCTTGAGAGCATTCATAATGAGTTCAGTCACGATCAAGCCGAAACTCTCGGCCTGACGGGACGTAGCGATGCCACCTTCACCAACCACCTTCAACGATATTGGCCGAGTGTCACCGATCATCGAAGTCGCTAGAGTTTCGCAAAGCTTTGAGAGATAAGGGATCAGTTCGATGGGGCCGGCGGCAGCGGATGCATGGAGCTGCTTCTGCACGGCAGCAACCGACATGACCCGCTTGTGTGCGTCTTGCAAATGGCGGCGCGTTTCTTCCGAGTCTACGCCCCGCGCTTTCATTAAAATAATGCTGGCAATGATTTGCAGGCTGTTGGCAATTCGGTGGTCCATCTCCTCAAGCAGCACGTCTTTTTGTCGCAACAGCTCGTCTTTTTCGCGCTCCAAGATTAGCCACTCGGTAATATCCTCCATGCCGAGCAGAATCGTCGGCTCCGCACCTTCCTCGTAGAACACTTGGCGGGCGTTCAAGCGCATCGTTCGATGACCGAGGTCGGGAAACTCGTGCTCGACTTGATAGCCCTCCATCACACCGTGCTCGGGTATGATTTTCTCCAGCAACACCCGCAATTTTGGAATATCCCATTGTCCGTCACCCAACGCGTAAAGAAGTTTACCTTGGGTTTCCTCCGGGCTTACCTTGAACGCCGAATAGAAAGAGCGACTCGCGGCAATCACGCGAAGTTGTCTATCGAGCACAAGAACGGGTTCGCGAACGGTATCGACGATGCCTTGAGCTAGTGCGCACGCATCAGCGACGGCGGTGAACTGCTTCCTAAAGTTGGTTGGTTGCATAACGCCTCGACGAAGTATTTCCATAGATTGAGCGAGACCCGCCGAGGGTGGATCACTTATTCCAGCGACGACCGGTGGGAGCTAAAAAATGCTAATTCCAATTACGAGGGCGAGTCTGTATAAAATTGACCACTAATTGGGTTGGCGCTTGGTTCCGCTGCTCTTGCAATCGTTCCCCAGCGCGGTAGCCGCTCTTGGACGTCTGGTTTCGAGGCGAGAGCCGACCAATGTTGGTCAGCTCAACTTTCGATGAAAAATTCGCTGGCGTTCGTCCTCGATCGTCGAAATCGTGCGTCACGTCACGGGTAGATTTGTGGGTATCAGAGAAGCACATTCATAATGATTTGATATCACGCAGCAATTTACGATTTTAGGAGGACACTCCGTCCGCCACCTTCCGAAGAGGCCAAGCGGAGACAGCAAGCGGCGCTAATTCCAAACCAATATTTCTGATCAATGAGTCCGGACCCTAGTTCGTCTTCTTGTTAATGTCGGCTTTGTTCAGCTCGCTGATCGGCGGTGTCGGCATTGTCGCGCCCACCGCATTGAGCGTGTAACCCTTCGATTGCCAGTAGGCCAGCGCATAGGGTCCAGCCGGAACCACGGTCACGAAGCCGTGGAGATCTTCCGGAGCAAAGCCCTGGGCGGCTGCAGCATTGCGACAGATTTCGAATTTGACGCCCTGCTTGGCGAAACTCGATGCCCGATCGACGATCTCCTTGTATTTTTCATAGTTCTTTGTCGCGAAGACGACGATTTCCGGCCCGTGCGACACGATCACGACTTTGATCGGTTCGATTTCGTGCGGCCCGAAATCCGCGGTCGCCTTGAGCAGCGCGTTAAGATTGTTGAACACAACGCCGACCGCCTTTGGATCCACAAAATTAAAGTCCCACACGACCTTTAATTGCTTCACGCTTTTAATGTCGGAATAGGCGGCGAATTTCGCCGTTCCGTAGGGCGGGTCGGCCGACTGCGCGGTTGCCGGCAGCGAGAGCCCGCTCGTTGCCAAAGCGATCAACGAGGCACCGAAAAATGTCTGGTGGATTTTCACGTTCGCTCTCTTTCTGTTGAAGTCCCGCACATCCCGCCATCGACCCACTATTCCGTGGCTTTCTTGGCGAATGATGCCGTGACCTCCGTCATGCGTTTCAGGAACTCGTCCCTGTTCTTAATGTTGTGCCGCTCTCGCAGAAGCTCACCGGTGTTGTAAGCAACCCAAATCTTGCCGGCATCGTCCTCCCAGGCCAGCACCTTCAATGGCAGATCGATCGCCGACGTGGGGAACCCGGGGAGCAGCGGCTGGAGCAAGCCACCGCGTCCGAATATGAGGAGTTGGCTTGGCCGAATCTTATCGCCCCGCGTTGCTGCAAGCTCTTGGAAATTCACGCGCGAGAAAATCTGAAAGTCGTTCGACGAGGCTTTGACCGCGGATTCAAGTCGATCCATCGTTTCTACCACCGAATACCGGCTTGGTATCTTCATGAGATTGCCGTCGGCAAGGAGTTGAGACGCACAAGCGGTTGCGACTACAAGTCCCAAAAGGAGCGTTCGCATTGAATATTCTCCACTGGTAGCGAGTGACAGGTGTATCCGCTGTTTTCGCACCGATTGTTTTGGCGATTGCGCCACCGCGGAGCACCGCCGCCGGCCTGTGGCATTACCTGCCAAATAAGACTAGCGTGACAGTTCGCGAGTTTGCTTTCACCGCGATGCAGAGAGCGCAATGAACACCATTGTCGGCGTCGACGTCCCGAAGGATGCCCGAACGAACGACGAAAATGCGCCGAATTCCGTCCGAGCGAGACCGGCAATCCTCGACTCGGATGGCCGACCCAAACTGACCGTCGCGGGCCCGATGCGGCTGCGATTCGATCGCTACGTCCTCGACCTCGAGCGCGGCTGCATTTTGGCCGGGAACGAAGAAATCGCCATCCGGCCGAAGACCTTCGAATTTCTGCGGTACCTCGTGAGCAATCCGGGCCGCCTTGTGTCCAAGGATGAATTGCTGGCGGCGGTGTGGCCGAATGTCATCGTGAGCGAGGATTCCCTCGTGCAATGCGTCACTGAGCTTCGCCGCGCGTTACAGGATCACGACCAGCATCTCATCAAGACCGTGCAGCGGCGGGGGTACCGTTTCGAGGCCGCGGTATCGGCCGAATTGCCTGCCGCGTTGCCGCAAGCCGCCGACACTCCAGCCCGATCGGCGACCGATGATCCGCCGACTCGCTACGACCGGAGTAAGATCGGCCGTCCTCGGCACGCCATGATGCTCATTGCGATCGTCACACTTGCCATGCTCGCTGCGACGCTCGGGGCGGTCGGGTGGTGGTTCAAAGCAGGCAATCCTTTCACGACACTGCCGCCATTCTCGGTCGTGGTCCTGCCCTTCAACAATGTCAGCGGCGACCCGGACCAGGATTATTTCGCCGCGGGCGTGACCGCCGATCTGACGACCGATCTGTCGCGGCTTCCGGGGATGTTCGTGATCTCGCCGGCCACGGCGCAGACCTTCAACGGAAAGAGTATCGATGCGAGGCAGGTCGGCCGCGATCTCAACGTGCGGTACCTGCTCGAAGGAAGCGTGCACCCGTCGGGGAATCAGCTCCGCATCAATGTTGAGCTGGTCGATACGGGGACCGGCGCTCATCTCTGGGCCGAGCGCTTCGAGCTTGAGCGTGAACGTCTTCCGGCCTGGCAAAACGATATCGTGGGCCGGATTGCCACCGCGCTCAACTATCGGCTGACCAAGATCGAGAGCGAGCGCACGTTCCGTGAGGGACGCGACTCTCCTGACGCCCACGACCTCACGACGCGGGGCTGGGCGATGATCTATACGGCGAAGACATCCGCCAACTACGAGGCTGCCCGCGTCCTCTTCAAGCAGGCACTGGAGCGTGATCCCCGGGCGGTCAATGCGATGGCCGGGATCGGCTGGTCTTCGACAGTCTCGGTGCTCAACGGATGGAGTACCGCACCGGCCGAAGACATCGCCCGGGCGGAGGCGGCCGTCATCCAACTGCTCGCCATCGACCCGAATCACGTCGTCGGCCATCATGTGCGGGGTTTCTTGCTGCGGCGGCAGCAGCACCCTGAAGCCGCGCGCGATGCTTTTCGCACGGTCGTGGCTCTCAATCCGAATTTTGCGCCGGGCTATGCGCAGCTGGGCGTGACCGAGCTGGAGCTCGGCCGGCCCGAGGAAGCCATCAAGTCGCTCGAGCACGCGATCAGGCTCAGCCCGCGGGATCCGAGCATCGGCCATTGGCTCGGCTTCATCGGCGTCGCCGAGTTCCATCGCGGGCGATACGCCGAGGCGACCACCTGGCTCGCTCGCGCCGTCCAGATCAACATGGATCCGGGCACCCCGACGGCTGTGCAGCACGCTTATTTCGTCAGCGCGCTTGCGCTCGCCAGACGCCCGGACGAAGCGCGCGCCGCGCTTGCCGATTTCCGGAGAGCGAAGCCTTCAGCGACCATCGCTGGCTTGCGAGCGGTTGCACTTTCCACGGAAGCCGCGTTCGTCAGCCAGCAGGAACATCTCTATGAGGGTCTCCGGACCGCTGGACTGCCTGAATAAGCAGAACCACCAGGCCAGACATGTCAACGCATTCGCGGGTGTTAAGAAGCGTAGGCAAGCGCGATATGAGGAACACCGTCACTCATGAAGGTGCCGAGTTCGCGCATACCCATTTTCCGATGTGCTCGCAGCGACGGTGCATTATCCGCTCGCACGAATGTCATGGCAGGACGGCCACCCATATGCGTTTGCAATACGTCAAATAGCGCAACGGCGAGTCCATTTCCCCGCTCGGTTTCGGCCACGCAAACCGGGCCATAAAGGTAGCAGTCGGGCGGCGCCGGAAAAGTACGCAACATGGTCTGGATAATCGCGACATGCGCCTTTGCCGCGAGCGAGGTTCCCAAAACATAGCCGACAACTTTGCCCTCGCGCCGACCAACAACAACCGACTTTTCAACTATCGCATTCCTATACCAATCCGCGGTCTGGCGGACTGATAACCCGCCGCCTCGTTCGACTAGGTTTGGCTCCTGAAGTGTAAGGATGCCGGGAATGTCGTCCGGGGTGGCGAGAGCGATTTCGTAGTCAGCGATCATAGCGGGGCCGAACTAGAGGGGAGCGGCAGAATATCATACGGCACTTGACTCCGCTTCTGGCACTTAGCGGACATGCGCTATTGCACATGGCCCCCTTCACCGCTGTCGCTTAGACCGGTACGATACCTGTCTTGAGCCTTGGGGCCGGCAGATGAAAATTAAGTTGAGGCATGCTCTCGCACTGGTGCTGATTGCGCTGACAGCCAGCATGGGTTCAGCCTTCGCACAACAGACGCCCGACGCACGCGTCGCTGACCTTGTTAAATCAGGTAAACTCCGGGTCGGTCTATTTCCGCCGCAATACATCAAGGAACCAGCAACCGGTGCGCTAAAGAGTGTATTGGTAGAGACCGCTCGGGCACTTGCAGCGCGCATTGGCGTTGAACTGGTTCTGCTGGAACGGCCAACCCCTCCCAAAGTCGTGGAGTGCCTAAAGGCCGGCGAGTGCGACGTAGTGTTTCTGGCATTTGACGAGCGGGCGGCCAATGTTGGCGATTTCTCGTCGCCATTCATTCAATTCGAGTACACGTTATTGGTGCCGGCCGGCTCCCCGATCCGCACCATACCCGATGCAGACCGTGCGGGAGTTCGCATCGCGGCCGTGCGCAATCACGCTTCGACGGTCACGTTAAGTCGCATCCTGAAGCAAGCCGAAGTGGTGTACGCCGAGACCCCAGACCCCACTTTCGACTTACTGCGCACCGGACATGCCGACGTGATGGCATCAACCCGTAATGCACTTTTAGAATTTTCCGACAAGTTGCCTGGTTCACGAGTGCTAGAGGATCACTACGGGGTGAACCTCAATCGGGTGGTAGTACCGAAGGGCCGCACAGAGTGGCTCGCATACGTCAACGATTTTGTTGAGGAAGCCAAAGCCTCGGGTTTAATACAGAAGGCCATCGATCGCGCCGGTCCGCCCGGGATTACTGTCGCGCCGCCCGGAAGCCCTGACTAGTTCTCTTTCTAGTGACATGTCCGCTATTGACCCAACGCGGATATTCGCCGTTGCCTGATGCCCGCAATGTGCAACTGAGGCGCGCGACTTAAGGTTTGTGCTTTAGCTCAATCAGCGAGTTTCGTAGCGGCATCAAACATGCCTTTCGCATCGCAATATCGGCTACAGACGTTTGGGCTGCCCAACGGGCTTACGTATCGATATGCTCGCAATCTGCCTTGAAAGGGAGGCACGCGTGAGTGACTTCGCGGCGTTTGGGAATTTGGAGCACGGTAGTTGGTCTGATCCGGCCCGAGCTACTGGCTACGTCGAGTTATTTGCTGCCGCGTCCGATCAGGCGATAGAAAGTCTGCTTGATGCAGGGGGCGTAAAACCCAACATGGAGGTGCTCGATCTGTGTTGCGGACAAGGCAATGTCTCAGAAGCGCTAATACGTCGCGGATGCAAGGTCACTGGTCTCGACTTCTCCCCAGCAATGCTGGCATTTGCGCGTGTCCGGGCAGCAGGTGCGATCTTTATCGAGGGAGACGCGCAGAAACTGCCTTTCGACGATGCACAATTTGATGTCGTCGTTTCAAATCTGGGCGTTTGCCATGTGCCTGATCAACCGCGCGCACTATCCGAAGTGCGACGTGTACTTCGGCCAAATGGCCGCTTTGCGATGACGGTGTGGTGCGGGCCCGATGTTTCCCCTTGCTTCGAGATTGTCTACGAGGCGATCAAGGCCCACGGCAGCGCTGAAGTATCTGCACCGCCAGGACCAGATTTTCACCAGTTCGCGAAAAGGGCAGTCGCGGAAAAGCTTCTGACCGACGCCGGATTCCACAGTATTGATCTAAAGATCGTTGATTGCGCTTGGGAACTTAAAGCCCCGGAGGCCCTGTCTGAAATCTACGAGAAGGGGACGGTGCGCGCAGCAATGCTCCTCGGCAGACAACCCTCACAAAATCTCGCTGCGATCCGATCGGCCCTGGCCGAGACAGTACGAAAGCGGTTTGCTTACGGTGAGCGGTGGCGCGTGCCTGTGCCAGCGGCACTTGTGTCCGCGACTGTTCAGGCAGCCCCGGTCCGGCCAATGTCCGCCGGTGGAGGACGGGAATGAAAGCGATGCTGCTAATAAATCATGGCGGGCCAGACATGCTGCGCGACGGCGAGGTGTCGGACCCGAAGGCAGGACCTGGCGAAGTGGTGGTCGACATCTACGTGGCGAGTGTCAACGGGGCGGACCCGAAAGTGCGGCGTGGAAATGGCCGTTATAAGCTCGATCATTTTCCGCATATCCTCGGGCGTGATTTTTCCGGTGTCGTCAGCGCGGTGGGCGCGGGCGTCACTGATTTCAGAATTGGCGATGCGGTGTTTGGGGTGACCGATCAGGGCGTTGAAGGAACCTACGCCGAAAAAATAGCCATCAAGGCCGCGATCATTGCGAAAAAGCCCGATCGTCTCAGTCATGCCGAGACGGCAGCCCTTGGACTCACCAGTCTGACTGCACTTACGGCAATTGAAGATACGGCGCAGCTCAAGGCCGGCCAAACCATTCTCATCCACGGCGGTGCCGGCGGCGTTGCTGGATTTGCCATTCAACTCGCGAAGCACCTCGGCGCCAAGGTGATCACGACGGCCAGCGCCGGCAACCATCCCTATGTCCGCAATCTCGGCGCGGACCAGGTGATCGACTATAACGCCGAAGATTTCACCAAGATTGGGCCTGTCTGCGAAGTTGTATTCGATACAGTTGGTGGTGATGTTCAGGCCCGGTCCTATGAAGTGCTAAAGCCCGGTGGCAAATTGGTGTGGATCGCGCCGGCGCCGGAGGGATTTCGACCTGCCCGCAGCGATGTCCAGACCTTACGTCCCAATGTCAGTCGCGATCGCGGTCATCTCGAGCGAATGCTTCGCCTCTTCGAAGTCGGTGCAGTCAGGCCGCCCACGATCATCCGTTATAAGCTCGCGGACGCCGCCGAAGCGCACCGGGTCAGCGAAGCTCGTCATCTTCAGGGCAAGCTGGTGCTCGAAGTTCGCTGAGACCACGAATAGTTCCGCTTTCAGGGGTGAGCGGACCTGCGGCGGACCATCAGCGGACCATGAGAGCATTATTTCGGCGGGCTCATGACCGGCCACCAAGTGTTCAATTTTGAACAGATTTGGAGGGCCCCTTAGCCGAAGATACGAATGCCTGTCCGGCGGCCCCGCCCTATCGCCATCGCCCCCATTGATAGTGGCGGGGCACCTTTCCGGTTAGGGCGGGGACAATTATGGGACGAACCGACACTGCCACTGAGCGTTTCACCGACGCTGCAAATGACCTCAATTGCCGATGAATCGCATAAAGGTCGCCGCGCTGGTCGCGTTCAGCGCTCTTGTCGCGCTCTCGGCTGAAGCTGGACAGCCTGATCCCAAACACGGATTTTCGTCGTTTTGTGACGATGAGGGCGATTGCGCGACTCTAAAAGTCGCAGCATCTAAACCGAGCAAGGCACGAAATTCGAACGCAGATACGTCAAAAAGTAAACCGCGGCGGGCCGTCGATGCGAACGGCAACGTTATGATGGTAACGGTGCAAACGAGCTACGGTTTCAACATCACCGTGCACCCGGCCTATGCCATCAAGTTTCAGAAGCTCTTCGCCCTGTTGAAGGACCGTGGTTATAGGGTACCAGCCCATATCACAAAGTGCTGGGCCCCGAGGGGCACACATGTCGCAGGCTCCAACCACTATATCGGTGCGGCGTGCGATATTCAGACAGGCTGGAATCGCGGACCAGCGTTCGTCTATCACATGAACGACATGGTCAAAAAAGCCGGCCTGTACGACGGCTGCGCGTTCCACGACTGCGGCCATGTCGAAGCAGTCCGTGGCACGCACAATAAAGCGCCCAACCTGTATGCTTCGATAGAAAAGTTCAAATCCGAGCAATCGACAGCAAATTACCAACCTTGAAGAGAGTAAATTGGAACTTAGCGACCTTTTTCGCGCAAGCCGTCAATGTCCGCTTCAGGGAATGGCGCGGGTGGGTCAATGACGAGAATTTTTTCCAGACAAATTTGAGTTATCGCCGGAACGGTTTATGCGGCAAGTTAGCACGTCCTCCAAAAGTGTTCTGTTTTGGACAGACGGTCTTCCCGGGACGTCACATGTTTTCATATCACCGAAATGGCTTCGGGCTGCGGTGACCGAGAGACGCATCTGTGCTCCCGCCTGTGCTGTTTTGGGAGGTGCCAATGAGTATCCGTTCCATCAATGACGTTTCATTCGACGACGCCGCCACATCCGTGATGGGAGAAGCATTTCACAAGGCTTGCAAATCTCTCCGGAATCTAGGGTCTACCTGCGAAGTGCGTGAGATCATCGCAAGGCGAATTATTGAGGCCGCCAAGAATGGCGAGCGCAATCCGACCCGGCTCCGTGAGCATGCGCTTGTACCCTTCGGCATCGAAGATTTGTCGATGGTGTTTGTCGGCGTAGACCGCCGTCCCCCTGACCCGGTCTATGCTTCGGTCACGCATGCAGCGTGATCTGAGAGAGCCCGGCTTCCCCCGAACCGGGCTCTCATTCATTTTTGCTGCTGCGCCGCCCGCGAAATAAACATGGAACGTTCCGTCTCTATGCCGTCGAGGGCCTGCCGCAATAGCCCAAGTGTTTCAGCCCAAGTGTTTCAGCCCAAGTGTTTCAGCCCAAGTGTTTCTCGCAGCTTCAGAGGCCGCTCCGGTTAGCGGCCTCTTTTATTTTAAAACGATCTGCAATGGCCGCGAATGACCCAATGCGGACATAAAGTGCGGCCGAGCACAGTTTTGATCTAAATCAATGATCGCCCAAGCCGCCGGTCGTGTGTTAACTTTAGAGTTCGTTGACCGGGCCGGCGTGGTCTGTGCCGCGGCAAACGTCCGCATCCGCACGGACACGCCGTCACCTAAACAGGAAGCGAAAAATGACACGGACGTCGATGACCTTTGCAGTCGGCCTGTCTCTCGCGCTGATGCTTGCCCCGCTAGGACCTGTCGCCGCCCAGCAATCTGCCCCTGTAAGTGTTGTGTTACCTACAGACCGCACAGTGTTGCCGCTCCCGGAACCGCAATATCCGCACAGTACGGTCCTCGATGCGCGAAATGCGACGCCGCCGCCTCGATTTGAGGTCAAGGCACCGGCCAGCGCACCCAACGTCCTCATCGTGCTGATCGACGACATGGGGTTCGGGCAGTCGAGCGGCTTTGGCGGCCCGATCCGCATGCCGACGGTTGAGCGGTTGGCCAATGAGGGACTTCGCTACAACGAATTCCACACCACGGCGCTCTGCTCGCCCACGCGAACCGCACTGCTCAGCGGTCGCAATCATCACGTGAACAACATGGGCTCGATCGCGGAAACAGCCACCTCATTTCCCGGACAGACCGGGCAGCGCCCCAACAGTGTGGCGACGATCGCAGAGATGTTGCGGCTCAATGGCTACAGCACGGCGGCCTTCGGCAAGTCGCACGAAACCGCGGCCTGGGAGGTCAGTCCCTCCGGCCCAACCGATCGCTGGCCGACGCGTTCGGGATTCGACAAGTTCTACGGCTTCATGGGCGGAGAGACCAACCAGTGGGCGCCATTGCTCTATGACGGAATGAACATCGTCGCGCCGTCGCACGATCCAAATTATCATTTGATGACCGACATGACCAACCAGGCGATCAACTGGATGCAGTACCAGAAATCGCTGACGCCGGATAAACCGTTCTTTATTTACTTTGCGCCTGGCGCCACCCACGCCCCGCATCACGTGCCGAAAGAGTGGATTGCGAAATACAAAGGCAAGTTCGACCAGGGTTGGGACAAGCTGCGCGAGGAGACGCTCGCTCGCCAGATCAAGTTGGGCGTGGTGCCCGCGGGGACGAAGCTTGCTCCAAAGCCGGAAGCCATCAAGGACTGGGCAACGCTCAGTGCAGACGAGAAGAAGTTGTTCGCCCGCCAGATGGAAGTTTTTGCCGGGTTTGGCGAGTACGCCGATACGGAGGCCGGGCGGCTGATCGAAGCTATCAAGGCAACTGGTCAGCTCGACAACACGTTGGTCTTTTACATCGTCGGTGATAACGGGGCGAGCGCTGAAGGCGGCATGGTCGGCCTCTACAACGAATACACCTACTTCAACGGCGTGAATGAGACCGTCCAGGACGTGCTCAAACATTACGACGAACTCGGTGGGCCGAAGACTTATAGCCACTATGCAGCCGGGTGGGCGGTCGCAGGTGATACGCCCTTCGCATGGACAAAGCAGGTTGCCTCCAGTTACGGCGGCACCCGCAACGGAATGGTGGTCCACTGGCCCAAAGGCATCTCAGCGAAGGGCGAGCTACGCTCGCAATGGCACCATGTCATTGATATCGCGCCGACGATCCTCGAAGCGGCCGGCTTGCCCGAACCGAAGAGCGTGAATGGAACAGTTCAGACACCCATCGAAGGCGTGAGCCTGGCCTACACGTTTACCAACGCCAGGGCGCCGAGCACGCACACCACGCAATATTTCGAGATCTTCGGAAACCGAGCCATCTACAACGATGGCTGGCTCGCGGGCACCATCCACCGTGCCGCGTGGGAATTCAAACCGCGCAATACGCTCGAGAATGACAAATGGGAATTGTACGACACACGGTCGGACTTCAGCCTGGAGAACGACCTGGCCGCGAAGAATCCCGACAAGTTGAAAGAACTCCAGGATCTCTTCCTGAAGGAAGCGGTGAAGTACACCGTGCTGCCTTTGGATGACAGAACCCTGGAGCGCTTTAACGCCGCTATGGTTGGACGGCCCGATTTGATGGCGGGCCGGACATCGTTGACCGTGCACGAAGGCATGACGGGAATGTCGGAGAATGCCTTCATAAACGTGAAGAACCGATCGCACACGATCACCGCGGAAGTGGATGTCCCCAAGGTTACGGCCAACGGGGTGATCCTCGCCCAGGGCGGACGCTTCGGTGGCTGGAGCCTCTACGTGAAGGATGGCAAGCCGGCATACACCTATAACTGGCTCGGCCTGCAGCTGTACACGATCGCCGCAAAGCAGGCACTACCGGCCGGCAAGGCAACTGTCCGCTTCGAGTTCGCATATGATGGCGGCGGTGCCGGCAAAGGTGGGACTGGTACGCTGTTCGTCAACGGAAAAAATGTCGCCACAGGTCGGTTCGAACGTACTCAATGCTGTGCATTCTCAGTTGACGACGCCGCCGACGTGGGTGCGGATGAGGGCACGCCGGTCACCGAGGCCTACACGGTCCCGGCTAAGTTCACCGGGAAAATTGCCAAAGTGACAATTGAATTGCAGGACATGAAAAAGACCGACCGCGACGACGCTGAGCAAGCCCGCAAAGCAGCGACATTAAAGAAAGGGCTGTCTGATTGACGCGTCGTCTTCACGGTCGTTAGCCAAGTGCCTCTATTGGCAGCTGGCGGACATTTCCATGCCGCTCTCGAGTTTCCGTTTTCGAGGGTCAAGCCGGCGTCGCATTTCGCAGGCGCTATTTGTACTCAGCGATAGTACCGACCGTCCCATCGACGGGTATTGCCCGATCCGGGGCTCCAACCGCGCTGAAAGAAGAACCCGAAGCCTCCGTCGTTCCGGTAGTTGTCGCCCGCAACGAAGGTTTCGGTCGAAGGCTCGCGCGTGATGAAGCCACCCTGGGGCTGATTGCTCAGCACAGCGACAAATTCGGTACGATAGTTGGTTTCTTTGCTCAGCGGCTCATCCGAGACGATGATCGATGAACGCGGCGAAGCGGTCGGCGCGATGCGATCGAGCACATCCTGCGGGATGGTGATGCGGTCGAGCGCACCCTTGGCATCGTCGGCGTCGTCGATCGTGACGGCAGTCCAACGCAGGCCGGTGCCCTCGCGCGCCATCGCGGTGAACACATGCGTGCCAATCGGCTTGTCGGGATTGCGAATCGTGACAGGGGCCTCGATGGACGAATCGAACACTTCGCCCCCGTCCGGCCAGCGCTTATGCGTGTTGCGCCGTACGTAAAGCTTTTGCGTCGCGCGGCTGATGTAAATCGAGACCGGCTCAGCCGCGAGCTTCGCGTCATTCGCCACCTGGGCCGTGGCCGTCTTCTTGGTTTCTGCCGCCTTGGCTGAATCCTTTGCGGCGGCAGCGGCGTCGAGCTTCGACTTCGCGTCGGCCTTGGCGGCGTCGAGCCGCGTCACCGCTTCCGTGGCCTTGGCCGCGGCCTTCTGCTTCCGATCCTCCGCCCGCGCCTTGGCTTGGTCCGTCTTTGCGCTGGCGAGCGACCTGTCGGCAGACGCGAGCTCGGCGTCGGCGCTCTTCTTCAGCAGTTCCAGCCTGCGCAGCGATGCGGTGAGCGATGCTGTCTCGCGCGCCGCCGCCACGGCGGCTTTCTTCGTCTCGACGGCCGCCTTGGCGGCCTCCGCGGCCTCGCGGGCAAAAGTCTCGGCGCGCGCGGGAGCAGCCGCAAGAGCTTCGGTCTTCGGCACCAACAGCGCGGGGTGGGAAAAATCGGCCGGAGCCGCGTCGTCCGGCGAGATGATCACGCGCATCCCGATCCGTGTCTTGTCGAACAGCTTCTCCGCAAAGCCATAGGGCATGCGAATGCAGCCGTGCGAGGCTGCGTAGCCGGGCAGTGGCCCGCCATGCAGCGCGAGACCGTTCCAGGTGATGCGCTGCATGTTCGGCATCCAGGCATCGTCATACATGGTCGAGTGGTGGTCCTTGTCCTTCTCGATGACCGTGAAGACGCCGGCCGGCGTCTCGCGATCCTTGACGCCCGTCGATACCGGTGCGCGGACGATCCAGCCTTCGGCGTCGTAGAAAGTGACTTGCTGACTCTTGATCGACACGATCGCCATGATCGGCTCGCCTGCCTGGCGCGGCGCCGTCGCCTCTTTGGGTTGCGCGGGGCGTGGTTCCCTGGCCGCCGCGTCGGCGGTCAGCGCCGTCAGGGCGGCCATCGCCGCGAGCGTCACTATGGTGCCAGGCCCCCAGCGCCGCGTAGCCACGGTGGATTGCCCCGTCGTCAATCGATTTATCATGCCATGCCCGGTTGGAATGTGTGTCCGAGATTGCGCCGATCAAGTGTCAAATTTGCGATGCCTGGATAACCAACAGCCAACACCAACGCCGCCAATTTGTTCCTAGCGCCTTTCGCATGTTCGGTTGGCGATTCTCTTATATACGATAACGAGCGTACGAACGAAGGGTGTGCTGGCGGCTGAAATTGGCACGTACCGCGCATTCCCGTCGTATCTGCAAATGCCCGCTTTCGGAGGTAAACGGACATGGCCGCATTCTTCCGCTATTCTGGTTTCCGCCACTATAATCCGTTGGAAAGTCTAACACTTGTCTAATTCTGGGCTAAGAGCTGGAGCGGCGCTCGTGCGAATTCTGACCTGTCTTCGTTTATCAACCGTCGTTGGATTGTGCAGTCTCCCCATTGTTGTCGAATTCCCGGTCAGCCGCGGAAATCTCGGGTTCATTTCCTCCGCGTTGGGTCAGCCCGCCGGCCTCACGAAATCGCAAACGGAGGCGTTGAATGCCTACAACAAGACGGTGCAGGATTTCAGGGCGATCCTGCGCGAGCGGCGCGCGCAGATCGATGCAAAGCAAAAGCTACCGGATGTACCGGGGCAGGCGCTCTATCTTGCCCGCGTCGCGATGATGGGTGCGTACAAGGACCTCACCGACGCGATGCCGTCCCGAATCGGGCGGCCCAACAAATTCAAAATTCCGCCGGCCTATTTCGATGCCGACAATGAGCCGCTCATTGATGAGTACAAGAATCTTTCCGCCATCATGCAGGCGCCGCCCGCCAATGCGCAGGCATCCGATACGCCCTTCAAGGACGTCGTCGACCTCGGCACAGTCATTGCGCGGATCAAGGGCCTCGATGCTGCGCATGCCGACGTTGCAGGCCGCATCAGTCTCGCGGTTTTCTATGCCGAGACGGATGGCCATCAGAACATCGGCAATGCGCGCTCGAATGCCTACAAGGGAAGTTTTCAGGCAGGGGTATCCGAGGATAAAATCGGCCAGAAGAAGTGGGCGGCCATCAAGAGGTCCGTTGCGGCCCTCGATCCAAAATTGAACGCGCGCGACGACAAGGAAGAAGCGCGGGTCGGCAATTCAGACCAGCGGTACAATCACTGGACCGCGGTGAGAAACGGCCTCATGAACGCGCATGCGGAGCTTTTCCCGAAAATACCGGCCATCATGAAAGCCTTGCCGGACCCGATCGACCAGATGAGATTTTTCGAGCTGATCCAGATCATTCCCAGCCCGGCCAAGGCCGCGCTGAATTCCGGCAATTTACTCAATTACCGCATTTCCGAGCCGCGAATCATGGGATACTTGCGCAACAACAGCATGTTTGCTTACGGCAAGGCCGACCGGTCAAGGACATCCGCGACCATGCGCGAAATTCTGGATTCGATGTGGCTGTTCAATGATATATTTGATCGCGCGCTGGCCAAGTTCGGCGAGATCAAGGCGCAGCAAAAAGGTTGAACGGCAGGCAATAGCTCTTCGGGGGGCCTATGTCGATCGTATCGAGACGAACATTCACCACCGGTCTGCTTGCGAGCACTTTGGTACCGGGCCATTTGGCGTTTGGGCAACCCAACGATCCGGCGGGCGTTGCCATCATCGATACCCCGAACAATGCCGCGAAAGTCGCCTCGAAGCTGGCGGCCCAGAATGTGAAAGTTGTCGTGCGCTTTTTCGCGCGAAAGCCCCAACCGGGTTTGCGCGAGAAAGTCATGGCGTCCGAAGGCAACATGATCGACGGCGTGCGCGAGCCGACGATATTGATCAGGAACGGCCTTTCGATCCTGTCCTTGTACCAATACCGGAATAATCTTCCCGAGAAATTCGTGAAGGGCCTGGAAGATACCGGTTCGGCCAGGGCGGAAGTCGCCGCCGATGCAAAGGCCGCATTGGAGCAGGCCAAGCTGGTCGGGCAGCCGGAAGGATCGGCGATCTATTTCGGCGTCGACTTCAACGTAACTCGCGCCTCCGTCGATCCTGTTCTCGAGTACTTCCGCGTCATCGGCCAGACGGTTGGCAGTCATTATGCGATCGGGGTTTACGGCAACGGCTTCGTCAATCGCACGCTCCGCCAGGAAAAACTCGTGGCGTACAACTGGATCAGCGCATCGCGGTCGCACGAGGAAACCGTCGCATTCTACAACAGCGGGCAATGGCATCTTTTCCAGAACCAGGTTGATCGCCGCTGGTTTGGTCCGCCCGGCAAGTGCGCAACCGGCCTCGATGTCGATACGAATTTGCAGAACCCCAGCGTATCCGGTATCGGCGCGTGGGGTGCTGGCGAAGTCGACAGAGGCCGCAACCAGAAGATTTTTGATCAGCGCCGCTTTGCGATTCGCGCGACGCCGGTCGAGAGCGGTGGAGGCGGCAACTGTAAGCTCGACAGCCGCGTGCCAAAGAATGCCAATGTCAGGATTCTTGCGCAGTCCGGCGTCTGGTCAGGCGTGGACATTGATGAAGATGGCGTCGCCGACGGCCAGGTCAGGACCTCCGATCTGACCTCCAGCCTCGCGACCATGCCACCGTGGGGCCCGTCGTAAGCTCGGGCAAATACCCACACATGGGCCCGCGGCCGCCGCTTAATATTGCGGACGGATATACTGTGGTTGTCGGACAAAACCGTAGTTTGGATTCTCATAGCTTGGCCGGGCGTAGTCCTGCGGTCTAAATTCTCCATCGCGATCGGCATAAAGGGGCTGCGAACTATCGCGCGCCGGCTCGCGGGAGCCGGGAGAGAGATATTGTGGCGTCGACTCGCCCATGTATCCGGCATTCAAGTTGGAGGAAGGTTGCAGGCGCTGCGCGCGCATGCCGCGCTGTGCCAGCGCCACTTGTTCGCTGCCTGTCAGCACCACCTTTGTATTGGCGAGGCCCTCCCGTTTTACCAATGCGAATAGCGTTGCCGCATGTGCAGGCGAAATTCGCACGCATCCATGACTAGCCGGCATCCCGAGCCTCTTGGTGTCGTACGAGCCGTGAATGGCGTGGCCGATCTTGGTGAAAAATATCGAGTGCGGCATCGGTGCATCGTCCCACTCCTTGGAATAATGGTCCGCCTCCATGCGGAAGGTGGTGTATGAGCCAGACGGCGTAGGGTGGGCAGTGCGGCCGGTAGACACCGGCCAGCTGTAGAGCGCTTCTCCATTGCGCACGACCGTCATCTGCTGAACGTTCTTGTCAACTTTGATAAGGATCTCAGCCCTTGCTGTTCCGCCTGCTGCAGCCAGCGAAGCAAGAATTATAAACGTGGTGATTAAGCGCATGAAATTCATCTCATGTGTCCAGTCGTGCCCAAGGCTCTAAGTCACTGGAGATGCGTTCGTTCCCAGTCACCGCCGCGCATGGCCACAATCAGCCGGAGCGAGTGAACTTAATGGGTTGCTGGCACGTTGATTGTAGGCAAACCGGAGAGTTCAATGACTGATATGAGCAAGATTAAAGAACATATGGAAGTTATCGGAGCGGACGGCACGCACGTCGGTACAGTTGATCGGGTCGAAAACAACCGCATCAAGCTTGTTAAAGCAGACAGCGGCGAGGGGACCCATAAGGGTCACCACCATTTCATCGATTCAAGCCTTGTTGCTGAAGTCGAAGGTGACAAAGTCCGACTTTCGGCCAATGCCGATGTCGCTGTCACCATGGAGCAGGAAGCCTGAGCGCGAATGCCTCGGCGCAGAGCGGCAGGTTCGGCGCAATCTCTACTATCCACGCGTCAGAGCAATTGTCGCACCCTGCACCGTGGCTTGCGCGTCCTGCGACTTGATTGTCACTGACTGCTTGTCGCCCCGCGTCACCAAGTCCAAATTGGCGATGAACGTGGGTCCCTTCGCTACGACCTGAAAACCGGCGCCTTTGACGCTGCCCGACAGGGTCCCGGCCGCATTTCGGGTGGACTCGCTCCAGGTGCCCGTGATCGCGTCACCAGTGTAGCTCGCGCTGCCGCGTAGATCGAAATTATAACTGTCGCTGGCGCAGCGAATATTGAGTTGGAGCTTTTTTTGCTCCTCGAGCACATCATAAGACGCTTTGCATTTGATGGACTCGTGCTTGCCGTTGGACAGATCGATGGTGCCGGACCCGGACCAGTTTCCAGCCAATTGATCGAAAGGGCTCCCGGCCACAGCCGCGCCTTGGGTGGCCGCGGGTTGCGCATGAGCGCCGCCGCCGACGAGACACAACATCGCCAGGGCCAAAGTGGACCCGCGTAAGACCACGCTTGTGGGGGTCGAAGGCATGAACATCATAGATTTTCTCGTCCTTGAGGGATTAGACCTTTGACCCCTAATACGCTTCGCCTCACCTTGGTTCCCTCACGGAACAATGCGTACACGGTCATCGACGTGCTTTGACGGACATAAGATGGTTAAGTCGCTTTAGTCGGGGGCGTGGAGCTTTTCGTTTTGAAAAACGCCTCGGCTCTGGCAGTTCCAGGTCTTGCTTGTCTCTTTGCCATGGACTGCGTGAGCTCACACTGAACGCTTCGGGTTACCGTTTTTATGCGCCCAGTTTTGGCGCTTTTCTGTTCAACAATAACTGTTCGCGGCACTTGATTATTATCCTTGCAGCTCCGACCTAGAGCTTTGCGGCCCTTGCACCCAGGGTTTGGCGTATCTGGTCCGCCGGGCTGACGATCTTCTCGTGCAATGCTTCATGCAGGCCGTTCTGCGCTGGCTCGCTTGGCTTGCTTGCTGTTTTCTCGGCCATAGTTCTCATCCCTACCCGGACGCTGGTCGCAGTTTTAATTTGACAGGAGACGTGCCGCGCGTTGCGCGCCACGCTGCAAACCGAACGCCCGAAAGGCGATTACGTTCCGCCAGATGCGCTTTGAACAAAAGCTGCAACGACACGTTGGGTTGCTAACCGGTGGTGGCCGTCCGAAGCCACGCGACTCTCTTCAGGATCGCATGAGGATGCACAGTTGAAGATTGGACGGAGCTGATGGCAGACGACCGGCACGGAAAATTCATCGGTCCTAATAAAGGTGAACTGCTCAAAGAGGATATTAAATACTTTTATCGGTGTGATTTGTGCGGGGCGTGGGTCGATAAGCGCAATTCTACCCAAGTGTATGACCACATGCGGCCGCTGCCGCATTTGACCGAGGGACGAGAGAATTAGTGACAATTCACCATCGGCGGCTTGGCCGTCAATCCGCTAAAGTGTTCCGGGTTCCCGGGACATTTGTCGTTCCAGGCCCGTCAATGTGTGTAACGCAGCCAGATATGGCACGCCCCTCCGAACCCAAAAAGCCGGTCGTTGAGCAAACACCCAACGACGGTCGTTCAGATGACTTGAGCGCTCGCGCGCTCCACGTGCGCATTCGCCAACAGGAATTGCTCGCCGAACTCGGTGTGCTTGCCCTTCAAGGGACGAGCTTCGTCGAAATGCTCAATCACACCGCCCGGGTGACGGCCGAAGGTTTGGAAGCGGAATATTGCAAAGTGCTGGAATACATTCCGGCCGAGAAGCGGCTGCTTGTGCGCGCTGGAATCGGGTGGGGCGAGGGCGTCGTTGGGCACTCTACCGTCGGCGCGGATTCGGCCTCGCCCGCAGGCTACGCCCTGCACACCGGCAAGCCGGTAATCTCCAATCACCTCGAAAACGAGCAGCGATTTCGGACTCCCGAATTACTCGTGGAGCACGGTATTCGCCGGGCGATGAACGTCATTTTGCAAGGCGACGGCTCACCATTTGGCGTGCTCGAAGTCGACAGCCGATCCGAAGGGGAATTCAGCGAGAAGGACATCGCCTTTCTGCAAGGTGCCGCAAATATCCTCGGCATGGCGATCGAGCAGCAGCAGTACCAGCGCAAGCTACAAGCGGCCCTTGGGCGCCACCAAATCCTGCTCAAGGAGGTCAACCACCGCGTCAAGAATAGTCTGCAGGTCGTCTCCAGCATGCTTCTTCTGCAGGCGAACGCGATTGGGAATCCAGAATTGAGTGATCGTCTGAACGAGGCGTCTACCCGCATATCAGCAGTCGGGCGCGCGTATGAGCGCCTCGCCTATAATGCAGACTACGAGAAAATTGACCTTGTCTCCTATTTGCGTGAAGTCATTGATGACCTGGAAGCGGCGGTTGCTCCTTGCAAAATCCAGCTGGAGGCGCCGGATGAAATTCAGTTCGCCGCAGATCGCGCAATCCTTGTCGCTCTTGTCATCAACGAATTGGTTTTGAATGCCGGCAAATATGCGTATCCAAATTCCTCCGAAGGGTTGATCTGGGTACGCATCGATCAAATAGAAGAGAGTTCAATTCTGGTCTCAGTTCGCGATGAAGGCGCTGGCCTTCCGGCTGGATTTGACCCCGTGACCAGCAAGCGCCTTGGCACGCGCCTGGTCAACGCGCTCGCGAAGCAGCTGGGAGCCGAGGTGACGCGGCCGGCATCAATCAACGGCACCAATTTTACATTACTTATTCCAGTCGAGCCCGACGCGAATAGTTAGCCGTTCCAGCGGACTAGTCGCAATGGCGGCGCGGACATAAAAAAGGCCCAGCGTGAGCTGGGCCTTCTTCGTTGTAAGGAAAATACTACTTGCTGTAGTCGAATTTCGGCATGGACTTTAGCTGATCCTTGGTGGCGTTTAGTACTGCGTGATCAGGATAGGTCCGATCCGAATTTTTAGTGTCGGTTTGAGCGGAGCCCGTCGTCGCTGCACCGTTTGACCACTTGAGCTGATCAAATTTCACCGCAACATCGTGCTCGCCTGCGCCCAGGAAGCCGCCGACACCGATCACGACATTTTCGACCTTTCCGCTCTTGTCGAGCATGAGTTCCTTGATGTCGCCAATCTTTTCATTTTGGCCATTGTAGACGTTCATGTGGATCAATTTTGAACCCTGCCACTCGCCCTTCGCGGACGCGGTCTGGGTCGAATTTTGGGCGAATGCCGCAGTCGAAAGCAAAGTTCCAATTGCAGCCGCCGCTACATACTTAAGATACATATTTTCTCTCCTTGGGTGCTACCCCTTGCTCTCTAACGTGCCTCTGCACAGGAAGTTTCGGGGCCGGAGACATATTCGGTAAATGTGAGCGTTATTAACGCGCCACCCGTGTCTTGCGACGATTGCAATCGTGACAAAGGCCGGAACCGTTTGCGCCGGCAAGGATTGAGTTGCGATGGCAAAGCAGCGGCGCAACATATTTGATTTCACAGGCGGACTTGGTGTGGCCAGCGTCCACACAGGCATTACGCTGTTTTATCGCCTGCCCATGCTTGCCGCCTCGTTTACCGCGCATGGGAAAGAACGGCATGCGCGTGAGCTCGACCGAATGGTCAGCGAGAAGGCGAGCGCCATGGTTGAGGGTGCTATCGATGCTCAGCGAGAGATTCTGCGCATCGCAATCGCCGCGATGATGAACCCACTCGATTTCCTGGCCATGGCGCAAACGCCTGTCTCGATTGCGGACGCGGCTCTTCGTCCTGCTTTTCGGCGCGTGGAGGCCAACTCGGTTAGGCTGAGAAAATCACGTCGACCAGGACCTGCGTCGTGACGAAAAAAGCCAAGTTACGCCGCGACGCTGTGTCCCCGTTCCGGGACAAGTTGTGGGAACTTTTTGAAAAAGAAGCAAAGGGTATGGATGGTGCCAACGTCGTGATCGCTTTAAAGCAAGCGGGCGAAGAAATCTGGAGCGTGGGCATCGACGATACATACAGCAGAATGAAACACCAGGATGACGAGTTGCTTGGCAATGCCTTCGACATTACGTGGTTGACGATCGTGTGTATCAAACTGAAGGAAATGAAAAAGGGTACCAGACCGCGGACACGTACAAAGAATTAGCCTTTTGATTTTCTCAGCGCTGGTGTTTATAAGATCGGGCCGTCATTTCAGCGGCACCATTGCAGTCACGTCAATTTCGACCAGCATTTCCGGCCAGGCAAGTTGGCTCACGTTCAGGAATGTGTGCGCCGGCAGAGGCGCTTTACCGTACGCCTCCCGGCGACATTCTCCGGCTTGCTGCTGGTGGCGCGCATCGATGACATAGGTCACTTGTTTCACTACATCGTTCACACTGGCGCCGTTTCGCGCGAGAACTTTTTTAAGCTTCCTATAGGCGTAACGGCACTGCGCGACGAAATCGCCGGGATACATGATTTTTCCGGTCTGCTCGTGCTCGGACCCGATACCGGCGAGAAAGATCATCTTGGCGGGGCCGGTTACCGTTACGGCTTCGGAGAAACGGCCCTTGGTCCAGCGTCCGTAATTGTAGTGTTTCTTTCTAAAACCGGTTTTCTTTCCAGCGGCCGGTTTGTGTTTGCGGGCTGCCACGATTGACTCCTCCATATGCACAATTGGCGGCAATTTCGCCGCGGAGTGGAATTCCGGCTCTTATGATAGACGCCACTGATTCAGCCGCACATCAACCCAGTCCTGCGCTTTGGTCACAACGACACCCAGTATTGCGAGCACGATAAGCACAGCGAAGACCTGTTCGGTTTCCAGGATTTGCCCAGCGAGATACAGCCTGGCGCCCAATCCGACTTTACCGACCACCATTTCGGCGGCAACAACCAGGATAATAGAGACACCGATGCCGAGACGCACTCCGGCAAATATCGACGGAATTGCCGACGGAAGCAGGACCATGCGAATGATTTGGCGATTCGTCGCGCCCAGGTCTCGCGCAGCAAGAATTAAACCGGGGTCACATTGCCGGATTCCGAGAACCGTATTTATCACGATGGGGAAGAGCGCGCCGAGCGCGGAAATCGCCAGCATGAACGGCCCGCCAGTGCCGAGCCATATGATCAGTAAAGGAATAAGTGTGATCTTCGGCAAAGGATAAAGCGCTGCAATGAAGTTATCTGCGATTGCCTGCACGCGGTCCGAGGTCGCCATCCATATTCCGAGCAGCGAGCCGATCGCCAGGGAAATGGCGAAACCACCGAAAATACGTCCCAATGTGGCCAAAAGATCGTTTAGCAAACCGCCCGTCCTGAACATGCTTACAAGCGCAATAAGGATCTGTGTTGGGCGCGGTAAGTAGATCGGGTTCAGGTGGGCAATCGCGACAATGGCTTCCCACATGATTAGTACAAAAGCGACGGCAATCCATCCAAGTACACGCGGTTCACCAAGTTTTTGGATGAACTTATTTCGAGGGCGACGTGTCGCGTTCTCAGTCGTTGCCTCCATTGGCGAGCGCTCACCCGGCATCTACGCGCTTTCCGTCTCGGTCGCCATTGCCCTGACGACCTCATCGCGCAGCAGACTGTAGATTTGATCGAATAGCGATGAATAGCCACTCGCGTGCGTAGTGGCCATCGAGCGCGGTCTCGGCAGATCGACATGAATTTCGGCGGCAATTCGACCGGGGCGCGCGGTCATGACGAGAACTGTGTCCGCCAGAAGGATTGCTTCTTCAATTGAATGGGTGACGAGCAGCGCGGTGGTCCCGGATTTTTCGACCAGTTGCGCAAGTTGCTCCTGCAATACGAGACGGGTCTGCGCATCGAGCGCGCCAAATGGTTCATCGAGTAGCAAAATATCAGGTTCCATCACCAGCGCCCTTGCGAGGCCAACGCGTTGGCGCATGCCGCCCGAAAGTTGACGCGGATATTTGTTTTCAAATCCCGCCAAATCAACCTGGGCGAGAGATCGGCGCGCTCGTGCAGTACGCTCGCTGCGGCTTATTCCACCAACCTCGAGGCCGAATCCGACATTTTCACTGACAGTTCGCCATGGAAAGAGGTTGAAGCCTTGCCAGACTGTCGCCATGCGAGGCTTGGCCGAGACGGCTGCGTTCGATTGTGCATCGACAAAACGAACTCGACCGCCACTGGGTGCGAGCAGCCCACGGATGATCAGGAGCAGAGTACTCTTACCGCAGCCGCTAGGACCGATAATTGCTGTAACCCGGCGTGGGTTGACGCGAAAACATACGCGCTGAAGCGCCTCAACTGGCGTCCCAGACTTCGCGCTATAGGTCAGACTGATATCGTCGCATTCGATTGCGACATCTTCCCCCATTTCCCGGTCGCTCACGTGAAGGGGTTGGTCGTCTTGAGCCGATCGTTAGCCTCTTTGGCCACCGCAAGATCAAACAGCATCTCGGGTGTTACTCGGCCGCTGACCATGTTCATGGACTGCGAAACGAATTTGAATTGTGCCATCACTGACTCAACATTTGGCGATCCATCGTCCGTATACCAGGTCCAGCGCGGAGCAGCAGCGGCGATGAGTGGGGCGGGCACCTTCGTGGCGTCTGAAATGATCTTCACCACGTCCGGGTCTTTTTCCGCCGCAGCCTTGTTGAATAGCCGTCCCGCGTAGGTGTGAGCCATGCAAAAGCGTACGGCGGCCGATCTGTTGGATTGCAAGTAGGAACTGGAAATGACCCAGCATGCGAGTTGGGCATCAGGCTCGATGTCAGAGCCCGGGCCGACAATCTTGCCGACGTTGTTTTTTTCCGCGAGAAAAGCAAGAGGAACCGGGATATTGGCAGCGTCGGCGCGCCCCGCGCCCATTAGCTTGATCATGTCCGGATATGGCATTCCGGTGGACCAGTTAAGATCCGTTTTCGGATTGAGCCCGGCCTTCTCGGCAGCGCGCCCCAACAAGTATTGATCGATGCTCCCCGGCGCTTGAATGGCGATTGTTTTACCTTTTAGCTTCGCGCCGTCATTGGCCGATCGGTAGCCTTGCTCGTACATGGCATTGCTTGCGACGATGGTCATCGAACCGTGGCCAGGCTTTTCGCTGCCCCGATCGAGGATGAGCTTGAACGGTGCACCTTTGGAAACTGTGTTGAACAACCCGGCATTCAAGGTGGTTGCAGTGAGATCGAGCTCGCCTGCCACGAGCGCCGGCATGGCGAGGGCGCCGTCGGCAAAATATTTCAGCTCAGCGTCGAGATTGACTTTCTCGAAGAACTTGCGCGCTTCGGCGATAAATATGGGGCCGGATGAAATCAGGGGGACGAGACCCACTCGTATTTTGGTGGACTTCGACTGTGCCCGGACGATAGCCGGTGTGGCGGCAACGAACGAAAGCGCAGCAGTGCCCGCAATAAGACGACGGCGATTGAATTTCATTTTATCCTCCAGCCACAGAGGGCGTTAAGCGCTCAATCCAGATACTAGGTGAGCGCGTTTGACCGCGCCAGCACTCGAATTCTTCATTCGTTCTATCAGGGCTTCAGCGCGCATATCCAGTGCGATTAAATCAGGGTGCGGTGCACACGCGGCTGTTTTTACCGGCGCGACACCCGCATCCGCTGACCAATCAGCACAGTTGCGACAACGGCCGTGGCAAAAACAATGGTCTCAACATCGATTGGCTCGCCGTTCACCGGCCACGCGAGCGCGACAATGACAAATGGCTGGAGCAGCATGACCTGCCCGACGCGGGCGATGCCTCCGACGGCCATCGCCGCGTTGAAGACAAAAAACGCCACATACTGGCTTACGAATCCGACGTAGCCGAGACCGGCCCATGCCGAAACCGGGGCGCTCGCAATATGGGGGGGCCACATCAAAAATGTCGCCAGTGCCGCGATCGGAAGAAAAATCACGACCTGCCATGAGATGACTTCCCATCCAGGCATCCCGGCTGCGAGGCGGCCGGATAGCGTATATCCAAGTGCCCCGCACGCCACCGTGCCAAGCAGGAACAAGTCGCCGGCGGAAACCGCGCCACCACCGTTCCGGCGGAGCATGAACATCAAAACCAGTATTGCGCCAATGGCGCTCGCCAGCCAAAAACCGGCGCTTGGCCGCTCGTGGGCGAATAGCGCCGCCGCGGCCGCAGTCGCGAGCGGGATGATACCGAGGACGACGCCGCCATGAGCGGCAGGCACCGTCACCATCGCAAGTGCTGCGAGCAGGGGGAAGCCGACCACGGTACAGAGTGCTGCACCGAACAGTTCTGGCCAGAGCGATCGCGGCGGAATTGGCCGCCCCATCACGCTGAGAAGAACGAGGCCCGCTAATCCGGCAAGCGTCACGCGAGCGGCAGTCAGGAAGAGGGCGTCGAAACCGGATAACGCAAGCCGCGTCGCCGGCAGTGTCCCTGCGAACAGGCACATGCCAATGAAACCGAGCAGCAATCCTAGTCTACGATGGGAGATGGCCATGAACGGTCGCTATGAGCGGTCACTACGAGCGGTTGCCGCAATGCGGAGGAATATCCGAATTCGGACGCGTACCTTCGCACGCTGTGTGGACGTCCTTTTTGGTGAAATCGGCAAAAAAGCAACCCGGCGACGATGAAAAATGCCTGTGAAAGGCCGTCTGGCCCTCGGGCAATGAGCAGCGCACCGCAACGTCACTTTACCGGGCCGGGCGATCATTGGTAGGCTTTTAAACACAAATGACGACCGTTCCGGGGAGGATAAAAAAATGATCACGACAGCACGTGCTCTCTTTGTAGGCGCCGCGGCGATCAGCCTGATGATGTTCGCCCCAACCGCACACGCACAAGACAAGACGATCAAGATCGGCGCGCTGTTCCCGATGTCGGGACCAGGTTCGTATTTCGGCGCGCAAGACAAACAAGGCGTCGAGCTCGCGCTCGAGCAGCTCAACAAGACGGGTGTGAACGGCTACAAATTCGCTGTTCAGTATGAAGATTCGAGCTGCGGGCCGCTTCCTGCGACGCAGGCAGCCAAGCGCTTGATCGAGCAATTCAAGCCCGACGTCATCATCGGCGAAGAGTGCTCGGATGCGACGCTTGCGGTCATGCCGATCGTCGAGCAGGCGAAGGTGCCGCTTCTCAATGCCGGATCTTCTTCTATAAAGGTCACCGAGCCGGGCAACCCCTGGACATTCCGGATTATGCCGAACGAGGTCATGCAAGGCATCAACCTCGCGGACAACGCCTATAAACGGCTCAATGCACGCACGGCAGTCCTGTTGTTCGAAAATACCAATGCCGGTATCGGCAACGCCCAGGTCTTCAAGGACACCTTCACCAAGTCCGGCGGAAAGGTGCTGGCGGAGATCGGCTTCGGCCGTGACGTCAACGATTTCACCGCGATTGCGACGCGCGTTGCAGGTCTCGGCAAGATCGATGTGATACCAACCTACACGCTGGAAGGTCAGGGCCTGAAGATCACGCAGGCGCTCGCACAGGCCGGTGTCACCAAAGGCGGTGGCGGTGATGCCATCCAGATCGGCACGATCTGGCTGCCGTTCGGCTTCGAGCAGAAGGCTGGAAAGGCCGCTCTGGGCTATATCCGTATCGTGCAGTTCGATCCGACCGAGACGCGTGATGCCGTCAAAAACTTCAGCGCAGCGTTCAAGGCAAAGTTTAGCGCCGATCCGACGCACTTGAATGCCCACGCTTATGACCAGATCATGTTGATCGCGGACGTCGTCAAGCGTGGCGGCAAGGATCCCCAATCGATCCGTGACGGCCTTGCTGCTACCAAAAACTATAACGGTGTCACCGGTAGCGTGGAATTCGACAAGACCAACCAGAACACCAAGATGGATACCGTCCACTACATGGAAACCAAGCCAGACATGTCATGGACAAGCCTGAAGTGGAACTGACCCCGCAATGACAACAACGATCGTCCTCCAACAGGCGATCAACGGCGTCGTTCTTGGAAGTCTCTATGTTCTGGTGGCGTTGGGCCTTACGCTGATCTACGGCGTGCTCGTACAGATCAATTTCGCGCACGCCGATTTCGTCACGCTCGGCGCTTTCGCCGCCTACTTCTTCATGCATCTGGTCGGCGCCGGCTATATCGCCAGCATCGGCGCCGCATTTGTTGTCGGCGCCGTGCTCGGCTGGCTGGTCAACGCGGCGATTTTCACGCCCTTGCGGCGCAAGGGAAATGAACTTTTGCCGCTGATTGCCACCATCGGCGTCTCGGTCATGATGCAGAACCTGATGCTGACGTGGTTCGGGCCGATTCCGTACGCGTTCGAGACGCCATACAGCAGCCAGGTCATCCGCTTCGCCGGAATCTTCGTATCCTGGCAAAGCGTCATCATCATTGCGGTTTCCTCCATAACAATCGTGCTGCTCTATGCATTCATGAAATTCACATTTCTTGGAAAGGCGCTGCGCGCGGTGTCGCAGGATCGTGAGACTGCGGGGCTGATGGGCATTAATCCCAATCAACTCATCATGCTGACGTTCGTCATTGCATCTGCGCTGGCTGGCATGGCGGGCGCCATGTTGGCGCCCGTTCTCGTCCTCACTCCGTTCGCAGGAACCTCGGTCATCGTGAAGGCCTTTGCCATCGTCATTATTGGTGGATTTGGCAATGTCGAGGGAACGATTCTCGCCGGGCTCATCGTCGGCCTCATTGAAAGCTACACGACGCAGTATCTCGACCCCGGGCTGATCGACATCGTCGTTTTTGCGCTTTTGTTGCTGATGCTGGCCATCAAGCCGACCGGCTTGATCTCCGAGAGGCGCGAAGAGAATGTCTGAGCCAGCGCTCGCGCAATACCCGGCAGATCCACGAGTCCCGCTGCCGGCACGGCGCATGGGATTTCTGGTCGCGGCACTTGCGATCATCGCGCTGCCGCTGATTTTTAATGACACTTACTGGCGCACGAACCTGACGATTTGTGCAATCAACGTGCTGCTCGCGCTCGGACTGGATTTTATCCTCGGCTATGCCGGTCAGCTCAATCTTGGCCATTCGGCCTTTTACGGACTCGGCGCCTACGTCTCCACGTTGCTGATCGTAAGGCTCGGGGTTCCATTCTGGGGCGCGTTCGCCGCCGGTGTCGCATTTTCCGGCCTGGCGGGAATGTTCCTTTCATTGTTTGCGGTACGCCTGCGTGGCCACTACCTCGCGATCGCTTCGCTCGGTTTCGCGGTCATTGTCTATCAAATCCTGCTGAACTGGATCAGCCTGACGCAGGGTCCGCTTGGTATCTACGGGATTCCACCACCGCCTGCGCTTGTCGTTGCCGGCATACAGCTTGCCGACTTTCACAACCTGGCTGCCTTTTTTTATCTGGTGTCCGGGTTCACGTTTCTCGTCTATCTGCTGCTCAGGCAGCTGGTGCGGTCTCCGATCGGAGAAACGCTGACTGCAATCCGCGAGGATGAAGTATCGGCAGCCGCGCTCGGCATTAACGGCGCCGCCTGGAAGGTATTTGCGTTCGGTGTCGGCGCCGCCGTGGGCGGGGCGGCGGGCTGTTTTTACGCGAGTTTCGTCGGGACATTGGTGCCGGACGCTTTTTTCGTCACCGAAGCCTTCAATATCCTGGCCATGGTCATCGTCGGCGGTATGGGCACTTTGATTGGCCCGGTATTCGGCGCGATTCTTTTGACGCTGTTGCCCGAGCTGCTGCGCGGGATCGGCGATCTCCGTCTGGTCGTCTATGGCGCCGCGCTCACATTTGTCGTGCTGTTCATGCCCGGCGGCCTTGCTCAGGCTGCCCGTATCGTGCGGGAAAAGCTCACATTTGGCGGGCGGGCGCAATGATCGCAGCCGCGCCAGTTGATACGCACGCGTCACCGCCAGCGAACTCGCTTTTGCGCGTACAGGGCCTGCACAAGAGCTTTGGTGGCGTACGCGCCGTTTCCGATATTTCATTGGACGTTCCGGGCGGCTCGATCTTTGCGATCATCGGCCCCAACGGCGCCGGCAAATCCACGCTGCTCAACCTGATCAGCGGGATCTATCAGCCCGATTCCGGGTCACTGTCGTTCGATGGTCACAGCCTCTCCGGGATGCCGTCGCACCGACGCGTGCGGCTTGGCCTCGCGCGCACGTTCCAGAAGATACGTTTGTTCAAGCAACTCAGCGTGCTCGACAACGTCCTTGCCGGATTTCACGTCCATCACAAGATTCCGGCCTGGCAATATGTCTTGCACGGCGCGGCCTTCGCAGATGACCAACGACGCTGCCGCGAAGAAGCGCTGCGGCTGCTCGAATTCTTCGGCATGACGGCGCGCCTGCACGTGATTGCCGGGGTGCTATCCTACGGCGAGCAGCGCATGCTCGAAATCGCGCGCGCTCTTGCGACCCGGCCGCGACTGCTGCTGATCGATGAGCCGGCGGCGGGCTTAAATGCCGCGGAAGTCGATGTATTGCTTGACCGCATCCGTACCTTACGCGGCAATGGCATTACCGTCATTGTTGTTGAGCACAATATGGATCTGGTGATGAACGTTGCCGACCGCATCATGGTGATGGAATACGGCCGCTATCTGTTCCAGGGCGCGCCGGCCGAAGTGCAGAAAAACCCCGCTGTGATCGCAGCCTATCTCGGGGGAGAATTGTCGTGAGCGCGCTGCTATCGGCCGAAAAGCTTGAACTTGCTTACGGCCAGGTGGCTGTTTGCCGCAACATCTCAATACACGTCGAAACAGGCGAAGTCGTCGCTTTGATCGGGGCGAACGGTGCCGGAAAATCGACCACGTTGCGCGCAATCGCGGGTTTGCTGCCACCGCGGCACGGCTCGATCATATTTCGTGGACGCGATGTAACGGCGATGCCCTCGCATGAGCGCAGCAAGCTCGGCATCGCACTCGTTCCTGAGGGTCGCCACGTCTTTCCGTTTCTCACGGTACGGGAAAATCTTGAACTCGGCGGCTTCAAGAATCGCAACGACAGCACAAAAGTTCGCCGAATGATCGGCGAGATATTCGACATGTTTCCCCGCTTGTCTGAACGGAGTGCCCAGAACGCGGGGACACTGAGTGGCGGCGAACAACAAATGCTCGTTCTCGGCCGCGCCATGATGTCGGAGCCGCAATTGCTCTGCCTCGACGAGCCGTCGCTCGGCCTCGCCCCGATCGTTGTGCAGGATATATTCCGCACCATCCGCACCATCAATGCGACCGGCACCAGCGTGCTGCTGGTCGAGCAAAATGCCCGTTACGCGCTGGAAACGGCCAGCCGCGGTTACGTCCTGCAGACCGGATCGGTGATCGCGAGCGGGACTTGCGCTGATCTCAAGCAGAACCCGCGCGTCCAAGAGGCTTATCTCGGCCGCATCGCCACTGCCGTTTCATAGGGGAGTGGGGTGGCGACGACCAACAAATATTCACTGGCGGGAAAATCTGCGGTCGTGACTGGTGCCGGCAACGGTATCGGGCAGGCGATCGCGCTCGCATTCGGGGAGGCGGGAGCCTCGGTCGCCTGTGTCGACCTGGATGCGCGCGCCGCCGAAGCAACTGCGTCGGCGGTTGCGAAAAGCGGGGTGGAGGCCCTGAGCGTGCGTTGCGATGTTGGCAACGAGGCGGATGTCGAAGCCGCGACAAAGGCGATCTTGCACAAATTTCCGGCCGTCCAGATTTTGGTCAACGGCGCCGCCGGCTACGATCCGAACGGGACTGTGCTCGACCTCACTTTGTCCGACTGGAACCGGGTATTTGCGGTGAATGTTGGCGGAGCGTTCCTGATGAGCCGTGCGATATTGCCTGCGATGATTGCGGCAGGCGGTGGCAGCATTATTCATATCGCTTCGCAACTGGGTTCCGTCGCCGCTCCGCGCCGCGCGGTCTATTGCGCGACCAAGGGCGCACTTCTTCAACTTGCCAAGGCAATGGCGACCGATCACGCGGCGCAGAACATCCGCGTCAATACGCTTTCGCCGGGTGCAGTCGAAACCGAGCGGTTGATAAAGCGGTTTGGCGACATGGAGACCGCCCGTCGCGTGTCGGGTCCGAAACATCTGTTGCAAAGGCTGGGGCAACCGGAAGAAATCGCTCACGCAGCGGTGTTTCTCGCGAGCAATGCCTCAAGCTTCATGACCGGCGCCGACCTTTTGGTCGACGGTGGCTATAACGCGACCTAGCCCCTGTTCAGCGCCCGAGGATGCTGCCCGCCATTGCGCGCGGGTCGCGCGTCGGCCACGCGCCGGCGTCCGCGGCCTGGAACAGATCAGACAAGTGCATATTGAAGAGAGCCGGCTCCTCCAGATTGATGTTGTGGCCGCAATTCGCCATGACCACCAATGCAGCGGTCGGGATGTTCTTCTTCATTAGAATCCCCGGTTCAAGGCAGGGCCAATCCTCGTCGCCGGTCATAATCAGAGTTGGCGCCTTTATTGTTTTCATCTTTTCGACCAGATCGAAAAGCGATGGGCGTCTTTTCTGCACGCCGCGCATGGTCAGGGCCGCGCCCTCCGTCGAATGTTCGGCAAGCTGGTCGGCAAATTCCCGCCAGCCACGGGGATCCTTGTTCTGATGTTGCACGCGCGTGGGGCCGAGCGCGTAACCCTCGGCCGCCTTTTTCATCGTCAGCTCTTCGAACCGCTTCGCGGACGCTTCCGCTTCATCGGCAAATTTAGCGCGCTCGCCGGGTGCCGCACCGTATCCGCAACCCGCGATCACGATCGAGCGACAGCGCGCCGGATATGTGAAACCAAAATGGAGAGCCGCAAAGCCGCCCATGGAAAGGCCGACGATGTGTGCCTTGTCTATCTTGAGGCCATCGAGCACGGAACGAATGTCATCCCGCGCGCGATCTTGCGAATAGCGCTCTCCGTCCGTCGGCACGTCAGACGGCGGGTAGCCTCGCGCATTGAAGGTGATGCAACGATAATATTTCGAAAAATGACGAACTTGCTGTTCGTATGAACGATAGTCGCCAGCAAATTCGTGAATGAAAACGACTGGAATGCCTTTGCCAGTTTCTTCGTAATAGAGCTTTATTCCATCGTCGGTCGTAAGGTGTGGCATGAATTCCTCTTTAGGTATGCTCGGCGCCTATTAGAAGGCCTGGGCGCGCGCAGACAATCCGGCGTCGATGGTGACGACAGAACCGCTGGTATAGGCCGACCGTTCTGAAGCAAGAAACGCGATGGCAGCGCCGATTTCTTCCGCGCTGGCGCCGCGTCCGAATGGCAGCGGCTTGAGCAAATCCTTCCAGTTGTCCGCACTTCCGGTGCGATCGAGTGCTTTCTTCTTCATCAGGCCGACCAGCCGGTCGGTGGCCACCGGACCCGGATTGATTGCGACAACACGAATGCCGTCCTTCGCACTGACGCTGCCCAGCGATTGGGTGAAAGCGGCGAGGGCGGCGTTTCCTGCAACACCGCAGATGTATTCGGGGTCGTGGGTTTGGGCGGCATTGCCGACCACATTGACGATCACGCCCTGCTTGCGCTTCTGCATCAGTGCGTAGAAAGCCCGGCACATGTTGACATAACCGAACACCTTGAGGTCCCAGGCTTTGCGCCAGGTCGCTTCGTCAACATTGAGCAGTGTGCCGCCAGGAATTGCGCCGGCATTGTTTACCAGGATATCGATGTCGGGGTAGTCGCGTGCAAGCTGGTTGACATTGGCGCTGTCGGACAGATCTGCGGCGACGGTATCAACACGTACGTTGGTCTTTTGCACGATGGCTGACTTGGCTGCAGCAAGCGCATCGGCGCTGCGCGAGACCATGATGACGTTGCAGCCTTCGGCGGCCAATATCTCGGCGGCGGCGCGGCCGATCCCCTTGGACCCGCCGGTGATCAATGCGGTCTTGCCAGCCAGCTTCAAGTCCATCGGTGCTACCCCCCTCACAATAGTGCGGTAAAGCGACTATGGCCGCCACGCCGACCATCGGCAACCACCCTTGTCAGCGCGCCGCTTCGATCAGACGGCGAATACCTTCGCGGTGGCCCACTTTGGCGCGAAATCCGAAATCGCGGGCCGGCGCCTCGGTGTCTACCGGCCCTCGCGCAGTCACCGGCTTGCTGTGGTCAATCTCAAGGCGCACCGGTTTTCCTGCCGCCGCCGCCGCCGTCGCGATATCGTCCGGGGTTACTTTTTCAGGATGCGCGATGAAATAGCTGAACTGCCTGCGGCCGTGAGAAAAGCAGGCGGCCACGGCGGCCTGTGCAGCGTCGTCGATATAGACGTAGGGCCAATCGGTCAGTGGCTCGATCCGCGCGACATCACCTGCCAGCGCCGCACTGACAATTTTCTCGATCGTGAACACGGTCTGCCGCCCAGGGCCATAAATCACCGTGTAGCGCAAAGAACAAAGATCGAGCGGTATATTGCCCCACAATCCACGCAACACGATATCGACCGCGGCCTTCGAAGCGCCATAGACCGACGTCGGACGCAACGGATAATCATCGCCCACGGGTTCGCCTTCGTAGAAACTGCCGAGCGCCGAGACCGACGAACAATAGATAAATGTTTTAACCCCGGTCTCCACGGCGGCACGCAGCAAATTAAGGCTGCCGACGACATTAATTCCAGCGACCCCGATGGGGTCGTCGGCCATCACCATCGGACCGGACACACCGCCGGCATGGATGATGTGCGTGACTCCCTCGCGCGCAAGCAACACTTTGAGCTTTTCGCAATCCGAGAGATCGTCACGGATCTGCGTCGTGGGCGAGGGCTGCGGATCAAGCCCAATGGCGCGATGCGCGTTTTGGACGAGCAATTTCATCACGGCGTGGCCGAGGAACCCGCTTGCGCCTGTAACCAGAGTTACATTGTTCGACATTCGGAAAGTTCGTCAGAGGATCTTGCTGGCATGAAAATTGGTGATTTCAGCATCGCTATATCCCGCATCATGCAGAATTTCGTCGGTGTGCGCACCCAGCTCCGGCAAAGTCGAAACGACACGCGCAGGGGTGCGTGACAGCTTGACCGGCTGACCGACGACGCGGATATCACCGCGCTTGGGATGATGTAGCGGCACCGCGATACCGAGATGCTGCACCTGCGGATCGGCAAAGACTTCGTCGAGCTTGTAAATCGGGCCTGCCGGCACACCTTGCTGCTCCAGCTTTTCCAGCCATTGCAGGCTGCTTTTTGTCCTGAAAATTTTGGCCAGCAGCGCGGTCAGCGTCGGCCGGTTGCGGAAGCGCAGTTCGAGCGTCGCATATTCAGGCGCCTTGCTAAGATCGGGTTGCTCCAGCGCCGCGCAAAGTGCGCGCCACTGACCATCGCCACCCACGCCGATATTGATAAACCCGTCCGATGTTTCGAACACGCCCATCGGCGTTGAATAAGGATGGTCGTTGCCGGCCTGTCCCGGTACTGCGCCGTCGACGAGATATCGCGCCGCTTGAAAATCCATCAATGCGATTTGAGCTTCCAGCAATGACGTTTGCACCCATTGGCCGACACCGGAACGTTCACGTTCGGCAAGCGCAATCAGGATTCCTGTCGCGGCGTAAATTCCGGCTGAACTGTCGGCCACGGCAATACCCGCACGCATCGGCCCTTCGCCCGGAACTCCGGTGACCCACATCAGTCCGCCCATGCCTTGCGCAATCTGATCAAATCCGGCGCGCGTGCGGTACGGGCCGCTCTGCCCAAACCCGGAGATGGATGCGAGAATAATGCGAGGATTGACCGCCTTAAGTGCTTCGTACGCGATCCCCATGCGGTCTTTCACGTCGGGCCGGAAATTTTCCAGCACCACGTCGGCGCTTTTGACCAGGCGCATGAAAATTTCGTGCCCGGCCTTCTCCTTGAGGTTGAGCGTGAGCGAGCGCTTGTTCCGATGAAGATTGAGCATGTCGGACCCATCGCGCGCCCCGCTCATGCCCTCGTTTGGATCGACTCCGGGAGGGGCTTCGATCTTGATAACGTCAGCGCCAAAATCACCAAGGATACGGCAACAGGTTGGGCCCGCCCGTACGCGCGTCAGGTCCAACACGCGAAGCCCCGCCAACGCGGCTGAAGGTTGCGAAACACTCATTGCACCAGTGCCTCATTTGACATTTTCACAAAATCGATCACTGCGGCGGGAACACGCCCGTGCCAGTCGCTGCGAGCTTGCACAGCCACAGCCAGCGCGATCAATGTGTGATCGGACTGCGGTCGACCAACTATCTGCAGGGCGATCGGCATGGCGCGGTCATCGAAGCCGACGGGAATGGCAACCGCAGGAAATCCGAGCATATTGACGAACCGCGTCCAGCGGCTGAGCTCGTAAAGCGTTTTGGCATTGAACGATGCCGAGCGCGGGTCGCATTCGACGGCGGGCGGTGTTCGGATCGAAATCGCCGGCAGGACGATGGCCTCGGCATCCCGAAAAATGTTGTCGATGAAATCCATAGCCAATTGTGAGCGTGCGGACACGCTCGCTGCAAGCGTTTCGTCGTCGATGGCCAGACCTTTTGCCAATCGCTTTGTCAGAACAGGATCCAGCGAACCGCCTTCCACGAGCCTTCGGTGCAGGCGTGCCGCCTCTGCCTGCATGATCGTGAAAACGTGGGGGTCGAGTGCTTCGATGGCCGCAACCGCGTCACGAGCGATAATCGTGATCCCGCAACTGGCGATCGTATCGATCCCGTCTCGGCAGGCTTTTCCAATCGGTGCCTCGGCAAGATCCAGCACGTCGCTGGCCACAACGACCTTGCTGATTGTTGCTGCCTGGCGAGATTCAAACAGGAGTCGTGCGGGAGCGACCATATCGGACGCGCTGCGTGCCAGAAGGCCTATGGTGTCAAGCGTCGGTGCGAGAGGTATCGAACCCGCGGCCGACACGGCGCCGTAGCTCGGTTTCCATGCGGTGACACCGCAACAATGCGCGGGAATACGCAGTGAACCTCCGGTATCCGACCCCAAAGCGACGACCACCGAACCGCTCGCGACCGCAGCGGCTGAACCAGATGACGACCCGCCAGAAATGAAATCAATGTTCCAAGGGTTTCCAACGCGGCCGTATACCGCATTGTAGCCGGATGGTTCATAGGCCAGTTCGGTCATTGCCGTGTAGCCGATGCGCCGGCCACCGGCGCGATCGAGCAAGTCGAGCGCCGTTGCTTGCCCGCCTTCTATCAGCAGTGGTGGTTGCGACAGCCCGCCATGCGGCATGCGCGTAACGGATCGAAAAATATCCTTTGCCGCATAGGGCATTCCGTCGAGAACACCACGCGCTGGGGCGTTATCGCCAGCTTCGAAAGCGACAAACGCATTGAGTTGCGGTTCAAGACCGCGCGCAAAATCACCTGCGCTTGCGGAAAGCTGTGCATGCTCTGCGCCACCGAGATCCGTCCAATCGCGAAACCGCAAGGCTGTGGTGTCGGCCATGGTCCGCTAGGATTCCGCAAAGCGCTCGGCCGGCGGCGCGATTTCGGTCACCAGATCGCGAATCAGTTTCTTGTTCGAAAGCGGCGCCAGTGTCATCTCGACTGGTTGCAGGCGGGCGGTGCAGGCATAGACGGTCTTGCCGTCAAGCTCGATCATGCACTCTTTGCAGGCATTGGCGTTGATGCAGGAGAAGCGGATCGCCAGCGAGGGATCACGATTGACCCGTATCCAACGCAAGCCGTCGAGCACCGACTGGCCTGGTTCGAACGGGACTTCGTATGTCTCCCAGCGTCCCGCGTTTGCGTCGAGGCCGCGCCAGACCCTCAGCGTTGCGTGCTCCGTCATGACGCCACCGCCGCGTTCGCGTGTGGGGCTTCTGCCGACATCACAATTCGGCCATCACGTAGCCTGACAAATTGATTGAGCGTCCAGTCCGGCGATAGTTGCGGGTAGTCCTCGCGCTGATGTGCGCCACGGGTTTCTGCGCGCGCAAGTGCGGCCTCTGCGACCGCGCGTGCGACCAATAGCATGTTGCGTAAATCGAACCAGTCAATTCGCCGCATGTCGAAGCGTTTGCCGTCGCCGGGCGGGCAGTCTCCGATGTCGCGGGTCAGCTGTGCGATGGTGTCAAGCGCGCGGGTAAGTCCCGCCTCGCTGCGCAATGCGCCAACATGGTCTTGCATCGTTGCCTGAAGCGTTTGCACGATTTCAGCGGTATTGACGTCGCTGTTGGATGAAGCGACGGTCAGCGCAAGCGCCGCTTGGGCATTGTCCGCGAGGTCGGGCATCGTGCGCGTGCGCTTGGCGTGATCAGCAGCGCTGCGCCCGGCCTGGCGGCCAAACACCAGCGCTTCAGTGATGGCATTGCCGGACAGACGGTTGGCGCCATTGGCGCCGCCGACGGCTTCGCCTGCTGCGAACAAGCCGGGCAGATCCGTTCGCATCTGCTGATCAGCAGCGATGCCGCCCATGTGATAGTGCGCGATCGGCGCCACTTCGATTGGCATTTTTGTGAGATCGATGCCATTGGCGGCGAGGCGGTCGATGACAGGCCCGAATGCCTCGCGCAGAGCCGTGGCCGAACAGTGCTGGAAGCTGAGATAGGCGCCGCCATGGGGAGAGCCGCGGCCGGCTTCGACCTCTTTGAGAATGGCATAACTGCCGAGATCGCGCGTGATGACATATTTCCCGTCCTCGGCGACGCCGTAGCGCTGCGTAAATTCTTCCATGCGGTTGTTGAGCAGCCGGCCGCCGAGCTTGTAGCGGAACGGATCCCACATGATCGGATCCATGCCGATCAGCCGGGGTGCCAGGTGACCGATGGGAAAGAACTGGACGAATTCCATATCCACAAGCGAAGCGCCGGCGCGCAATGCCAGCGCAAAACCATCGCCGCCCATGTTGGCCGACGCGCTGTTTCGCCGGTAAAGCCGCGTAAGACCGCCGGTCGCAAGAACGGTCGCCTTCGCCGACAGAATGACCGGCGCGCCCGAACCGAGATGAAGCGCAACCGCGCCGGTGACTGCGCCATCGGTGACCAGAAGCTCGACGATGCACAGATCGCCCGCCTTACGGATGCCGGCACTCTTGTTCAGGACTGTCCGCAAAGTCTTCGACACTGCCGGGCCGGTGTTGAGAAAATCCACATAGACGCAGCGCGGGCGGTCGTGGCCTGGCGCCATTGCCTGGGCAATGTGGCCGTCCTTTCGCGCCCATCCGATGCCCCAGTCATCCATTGCCCGAATACATTCGGGCCCGTCCTCGCACAGCAGTTGCGCGAGCGGCTCGTTGCACAGGCCGCGCCCGGCGGCGAGCGTGTCCTTATAGTGATGGCTCCAGTGATCCGGGGTTTCTGCGCCTAGCGCGACCGCAACCGTCATCTGTGCCATCACCGTGGCGCCGCCGCGGCCAACGAGGCTGCGTTCGGCGAGCAGAACGCTGGCTCCAGCGCGCGCCGCCTCAATCGCGGCGTACATGCCTGCGGCCCCGGAGCCGATCACCAGGACATCAGTTTCGGCGCGCATCGGATCGTAGGACATGGATGGCTCGTGACAGGTCCTGTTGCCGGTCCAATCGCCGTCTAGCGCACAAGCAGACGCTTAGCAATTAACCCTACTCGGTGACGTTACCCGCTCAGGTTACTACGCGATTAAAACCACCGGCATTTGTTCGCCCGCTATAGGAATTTTGCCTTACGCGGTTGCGTCATCATTTCCCTGAACGCGCTGCGGAATTCAACACAGCATCGAAGGCAGTGCTGTGATCGTGGGAGAAATTTGTATGCGTAAGTCTAAGACTCTGACCAGCCTGCTGGTTGCGGTAGCGTTTACGGCTGTGCCACTCGGCGCGAGCTTTGCTGCAGTGGTGGCACCCAGGCAGCCTGTGCCGGCGCTGCGTAGCACGGATCATACCGGGCCGTGGGCCGTTGGTTGCGGGTTTGCTTCGGCTGGATCCTTGATGATTGGCACGGCCATCCATGCCGGCGACAAGAAAGATCCGCGGCAGTTGACCATCAATGAAGCCGGTTGGCACTCAGCTGCCTGTCCGTTCCTTCTGCCGTGGGCCCTGATCACTCAGGCGACTTGTCCGGACAACAAGGCGACCTTCCAGGTTGCGCGTCTGGCTTTCCGCTTTGTGAAAAAGCACACGGCGGGTGATCAGTCGGCGTTTACGAACGCCTACGGTGAGGCCTGCCGGACCGGCAAGCTGTCGCGCGATACCTTGCGATTGCTGAACAGCCTCATCTGAAGCCTGGCAGCAGCTACGGTGAAATCGGTCAGAGCGGCCGATCGAAAGCAAGAAAGACCGCCTCGGGGCGGTCTTTCGATTTTTGCCGGCATTTACGTGCTCAAGAATCAATCGTCGTCTGCCTCGTCATGCGCCGTCGAGAGCGAATGCAGAGCGTTGAGGGGATGCTTCAGAAGCTCGATATTGTCGTAGTCGACGTATAAAAGCGTCATCGCAATAACGATAATCACATACAATATAGGCGTCAGGCTCTCGCGCATGTTCTTTTTGCCTCGTCTTGGACAGAGGGGTGACAGCAAAAAACAGGCCAAAAGATGTCTGCGTTTGATTCGGCTGAGAAATGTCCGCGCTGGCGTCTCCGCAGCTACCGCAAAACTGAATTGCTGGAATGAAAGCTTGAATTTGAGGCGGCTGCTGCACAATCGGTCGGCGTGACTCCTTGATTATCAATCGCTTTTCCGACAATTGCCTAGTCCATAACGTTTCCGTGAACGGGATGGCTAATTTTGTGACATCGCGGTGAGTTGTAAACGCGACCGCGCTGGGCGACACAGCGCGCCCGCAAGATTCCTCTTGCCCCAAACACAACGGAGATGAACCGTGAATATCGGTAACAAGATTCTTTTTGCTTCCATCCTCGCGCTGTCCGCTGCCACTTCGGCTTACGCTGCCGAGGAAGATGCGCTGGTCGAGCGCGGAACCTATATGTCCGCCAACGCATCGGTTGAGCAACACGTCATGGTCAAGCGCGACCGTGCACACCGCGCCACCGATGCGCGGGCCTATGCCCCGGCCGGCGTGTGGGCCGATGAGGCCGTTGATTTCGGCATCGGCAGTCAGCGTTAAGCGTCCCCTTCCCCAGCTTGTGCCTGACTGCCGAGAGGCCGCCTGCAAAGGCGGCCTCTCTTCTCGTTAGCCCCTGCGTTTTCCCGAGCGGGCAATAAAGATGAAATGATTCAGCCGCCGACATAAGTGTGATGCCGATCACACTTCCCATGGGGTTTGGTGGGTAAAGAGTTCGAAAGCGACTCCGCATTGCACAAAAAGGGAATTGGCATCTTGAAGTTTCGTTTTTCCGACTTCGAAATTGATGTTGCGCGGTATGAATTGCGGCGAGCAGGCAAGGTCATCGCAATCGAACCGCAGGTATTTGATCTGCTCGTCTACCTGGTTCGAAATTGCAATCGAATCGTCAGCAAGAATGAACTCATCGATGCCGTCTGGCTGGGACGGATTGTCTCGGAAGCAGCGTTCAGTTCGCGTTTGAGCGCGGCCCGGCGTGCGATCGGCGATGACGGTGCGGGACAAATGTTTATTCGGACGCACTACAAGCGCGGTTTTTCATTCGTCGGAAAAATCGAAAATCACCCTACGCCGGCTGATTCGCCTGCAGCAACGCCGGCTATACAACCGGCCGTGACCGATGCCGTCGTGAGGGCTCCGGCCATTGTGCGGTGCGACAGGCCCTATATTGCCGTTTTGCCGTTTCGCAACCTGAGCGGTGATTTCGAGCAGGAACGTTTTGCCGGCGGACTCACTGAAGATGTCATTACGGGACTGACGCGGCAGCCCTGGTTTTCAGTTATCAACCTCAACGCGCATTCCGGGACGAGTGATGATACCGTCGATCTGCGCAAAGTAGCGAGTGATCTGGGCGTCCGGTATGCGTTTGAGGGAAGCGTGCGCGGCGCGGCGGACCGGGTTCGGGTGACCGGACGGTTGATAGACGCCTGCAGCAATGTGCACGTGTGGGCCGACCGCTACGATTGTGGACCGATCGCTTCACTTGCGCGCCAGGACCAAATTTCCAGCCAGATCGTCGACGCCGTGACGTCGCAGATCATTGTTGCCGAGGCGGCACAACTACGACGTAAGCCAATAGAGAGCACATCCGCGCGGGATCTCGTGATCCAGGCGCTGCCGCATATGTGGCGCACAAGCATGGCCGAGCATCTGCAGGCCCAGGAGCTTTTGAAGCGTGCCGTCAAGCTTGACCAGAAGTGCGCGCACGCCCATGCGTTGCTGGGCTGGACCTACGCCAGCATGTTCAACCTGAATTCTCACGTTCCCATCAGCGAATTGACCGACGGCGCCATTGCTGCGGGTGCCAAAGCCGTGACTTTTGATGAGCAGGCGCACTGGGGACATCTTGTGCTTGGAATTGGTTATGCGCGGCGGCGGCGGCCCGAGGAGGCGGTTGCGCATATTTCGAAATCCGTTGCCTTAAATCCGAACTTTGCGCTCGGCCACGCGGGGCTTGGCTATGCGTTTGCGTGCGGTGGCCAGCCCGAGCGCGGCCTGGATTCGTTGAGGGAGGCGCAGCGGCTCAGCCCGTTGGATCCCTTTCTTTCAATGTATGCGCCGGTGGTCCGCTATATGGCTTCGTTTGCCATGCACGACTACGAAGAAACGGTTGCGGTGTGCCGTGCGATGACCACGCGCCATCCCAATCACGTCGGTGCGCACCGCTTAATGACAGTGTCCCTGGGGTTGCTCGACAAGGAGAGCGAAGCAAGAGAGTCGCTCATGCGTACCCTTACGCTCCAGCCCAACCTCTCGAGTGACCATGTCGCAAAAGACACCGTCTATGCCGATGCGTCTGATCGATCCCGGTTTCTTCTGGGGCTGCAGAAGGCTGGTTTAAAAGGCTGAATTCTCTATTTCTGGCCGGACTTGTGGCGTTCGATTGCCTGCCAAATCTGGTACGGCGTTGCCGGCATTTGGATGTCATCGACACCATAAGGGCCGAGCGCATCAACAACACCGCTGATAATCGCGGCCGGTGCGGCCGTCGTGCCTCCTTCACCGCCGGCCTTGATGCCGAGCGGATTGGTCGGAGAAAGCACCTCGACAATCCTGGTCGTAAATGACGGCAGGCGATTGGAGCGCGGCATACCGTAGTCCATGAACGAGCCGCACTGCGGCTGGCCCGATACAGGCTCTACGACGCATTGCTCCCACAGCGCCTGACCGATGCCTTGCACGATCGCGCCGTGCGTCTGCCCGTCGACGATCATCGGATTGATGCATCGGCCGACATCGTCAACCGACGTATAGCGCGTCAGCTCCAGGCCGCCGCTCGACGGGTCAATTTCGATTTCGCAGATGGCGCATCCATTGGGGAATACCGGCTCATGCATCTCGTTGTCGGTGACCACCGCAAGGCCCGATGCCAGATCATCCGGCATAGGGTGGCGCGCCATTTCCTGGGCGAGCTCGAGAAAGTCGAAGCTGCGGTTGCTGTCGCGCACGGAAAAGCGGCCATCGCTGAAATCAACGCGCTCCGGCGCGGTGTTGAAAATCACCGCTGCGGCACGTTTGCCTTTGGCAATTAGTTCGCCGGCCGCCATTGAAAACACGGTCGCCGCATGGCGCATGGAGCGCCCCGAGTGCGTGCCGCCGCCCGCTTTCACCACATCCGTGTCGCCCAGAATGATGTGGACCTTCTCGACCGGCACCGAGATCAGATCCGCCACCACCTGGGCAAAGCTGGTTTCGTGCCCTTGGCCGGCCGGCTGGGTGCCGATGACAACCTCGACGCCACGCGCCGCGGACACCGCGATCCGGGCCTGTTCTTTTGGCGCGCCAATCGAGGACTCGACGTAATTGGCAAGACCGCGTCCCAAGAGTCTGCCGCGTTTTTTGGCGTTGCGCTGGCGGTTTTTGAACCCGTCCCAGTCGGCCAGACGCATGGCAAGGTCCATGTTCTCCGCATAGCGCCCGCTGTCGTAGAGCATGCCGACGGCATTGCGATATGGCATGGCCTGCGGCCGCACCAAATTACGCCGCCGCAAGGTGACGCGATCAATGCCGAGTTGCTTCGCTGCGATGTCGATGAGTCGTTCAAGCGCAAATGTAATCTCCGGCCGGCCGGAACTGCGATAGGCCTGGGTTGGTGCCGTGTTGGTGAAGACCGCCATGGCCCGGAGCGACGCCACCGGAATATTGTAACTGCCGGTGATCAACCCGGCGCCCTTGCTCAGCGGCGACAATGACACGCAGCGCGCGCCGACATTGCTGATATTGGTCGCGCGCAAAGCCAGGAAGCGTCCACGGTCGTCAAGGGCAAGTTCAAACTTTGCCACCAGGTCGCGGCCCTGGTAGTCGCTGATAAAACATTCCGAACGCGTGGCCGTGTGCTTGACCGGACGGCCCAGTTTGCGCGCAGCCCACAAGATAAGGCCGAACTCGACATACACACGATTGCGCGTACCGAAATTGCCGCCAACGTCGTAAGACAGCACGCGAATCCTTTCGGGGTCGACTCCAAGGACGGCGGCAAGCTCGCGCTTTTGCCGCACCGCGCCGCCGCTCCCCGCGTAAATCGTGTAGCGCTCCGTGGATTCGTCGTAGCGCGCCACCGCTGCGCGCGGCTCCATCGGCACGCCGGTCACCCGGCCGACGTGGAAATCCTTCCTTACGACATGGGCGGCGTTGGCCAGGATTCGATCCGTTTCAGCCGCATGACCGAACCTAGTATCGACCAGAACATTGTCGGCGGCCTCGTCCCAGACCGCCGGGGCACCGGGCTGCATGGCGTCCTCGGCGTGCAAGACGCACGGCAGCACTTCATAGGTGACTTCAACCGCTTCCGCCGCATCGGCCGCCTGGTTCGAAGTTTCCGCAACCACCATTGCGACAGCTTCACCGACGTGACGCGCCTTGTCGGTCGGGAGCAGGACATGCGGCCCGAAGAAGACGTCGCCGCCGCCGGGTCCATGCAATTTCATGTCGTATCGAGTTTTGGGCAGCGGATCGTGCGGGATGGCGCCGAGATTGTCGGCCTGGCAGTCCGCGCCGGTGAAGACGCCGAGCACACCGGGCATGTTTTTTGCCGATGCAGTGTCGATCCGGACAATGCGGGCGTGGGCATGCGGTGAACGCACGATGGCCGCATAGGTCTGCCCGGGCAAACAGAAATCGTCGCTGAATTGTCCGCGCCCTGTAAGCAGTCGCGCATCTTCGGTGCGCGGCAGAGGCTGGCCAATAAAGCGGAATTTGGCGGGCTGCTCGGTCATCGGCGCCGTTGTGAGGTGAAGGTCGCCGCGCAGTTGACCGTAAAAACAGCCAAAATCCAACCGGTGTTTAACTATGGGCGGTTATGCGCCCGCGAAATGCCTTGCTGCGGTCCCGGCCATAGGAAATACTCGTAGCAGGCCCAATTTTTTTGCGCAGCCATGAAACATATCGCCATCAAATCCAACAATGCGCCGCTTCTGGTCGGGATCACCGGCGCGTCGGGCGTGATTTACGGGGTCAGGCTGCTGGAAATGCTGCGCGCCTGCAATGTCGAGACCCATCTCATCGTCTCGCGCGCCGCACAATTGACGCTTGCCTACGAGACCAATCTGAAACTTGCCGACGTCACCGGCCTCGCCACTGTTGTGCACGCCAACAATGATGTGGGCGCCGCCTGCGCCAGCGGTTCCTTTCGCGCGCGCGGCATGGTCATCGCGCCGTGTTCGATCAAGACAATGGCGGAAATCGCCACCGGCAACACGGCAAATTTGATTTCGCGCGCGGGCGATGTTGCGTTGAAGGAGCGGCGGCGCCTGGTTCTCATGCTGCGGGAAACTCCGCTCCATATCGGGCATATCCGCAATATGGCGGCGGTGACGGAAGCCGGCGCCATTGTCTATCCGCCGGTGCCGGCATTCTACGCGCTGCCAAAGTCGATCGACGAAATGGTGAATCATACGCTCGCCCGCGTGCTCGAGCTTTTCGATATTGATACCGGCCAGGTCCACCGCTGGACGGGCGAGCGGGAACGGCCGAAAACCCGCGAGCCGGTGGATCGTTCGTAGCGGGCAGGCACGAGCGTGATCAAACAAGGCGCGCGCGACGGCGAACTCCAATACGACAACGAATTCTGGCGCTTCTCGCTCGCCGTCTACAAGCCGCCCGATGTCGCGGCCGAGTGCCTGGCCTTGCAGGAGGCCGTCGGCCTCGACGTCAATCTTCTGCTGTTCTGTACCTGGCTCGGGACGCGTGGAATCGTTTTAAGCCGCAGCGATATCGAGGCCGCATCGCGCGTCGTTGCCCTTTGGCATAACAGCGTTGTTCGGCCCCTGCGCGGGGTGCGCCGGCACATCAAGACGCAATATGGGGACGCTCTCGAGGGTCTGAGGTCGCGTATCAAAGACGATGAGCTGCAGGCGGAACAGATCGAGCAGGCAATGCTGTTTGCCTATGCGCAGGGGATTCAAAGTTCTCCTGACGGAATCGACACCGTCGCGCGGAACGTCAATGAGTATATTTCGATGTTATCCGGCGCCGCGGCGCCCGTGCCGGCCGCGCCATTGCTGATCCGTGCGGCGCAACTTTTGGCAAAATAATTTACGCGGCCGTTTATGGTCGCTTTGTTTCCTCGTTCTTCATTTTGCTCGCGTCCATATCGTGCATGACGCGCGCCCAGCGTTGCGTTTCGCTCTTGATGAAGGCGGCGAAATCATCCGGGCTGCCGCCGAGTGCATTGAGTCCCTGCGTCTCAAGTTGCTTGACGACGTCCGGATCCTTCAGCGCTTTGTTCGTTGCCTCGGAAATTTTGTCGATGACCGGCCGCGGTATGCCCGCAGGTCCCAGGATGCCGAACCAGAGCCCGGTTGCGTAGCCGGGCAGGGCCGCTTCGCCGATGGTCGGAAGATCGGGCGCGATGCTGGCGCGCTTGGCCTCGCTCGTTGCCAGGGCTCTCACGCGGCCGTCCTTCATGAAACCCAGCACGGTCGAGGCCGGCGCGAACATGACCTGGATGCGGCCGGAAATAAGATCCATCGCGGTCTGCGCGCTGCCGGGATAAAGAACGCCGGTCATCTTTATTCCCGCCATCTGCTTGAACAATTCGGTCGCAATATGCGGTCCGCTGCCGAGGCCGGCGGCGCCGTAAAGCAGCTCATCCGGCTTCTGCCGGGCAAGCGCGATGAGTTCCTTGACGTCTTTGACGTTGAGCTCGGGATTGACGACCAGGATGTTCGGAATCGAGCCGACAAGCACAATCGGCGCCATATCCTTCTCGATGTTAGGCGCTTTGTTCGGCATCAATATCGGGTTGATGGTCATTGCAATGGTACCGAACAGCAAGGTGTAGCCGTCCTTGGCACTGCGCGCGACATAGTCGGTTGCAATCATACTGCTGGCCCCCGGACGATTTTCCACGACCATCGTCTGGCCCAGCAGTTCCCCAACTTTGTGGCTGATGATCCGCGCTGCAACGTCGCCGCTTGATCCCGCCGCGAATCCGACCACCAGGCGAACGGGGTGCGTCGGATAGCTCTCCTGGGCCGGGGCAGGCTCGTGTGCGGCGAGCAGGAGGGCCGCAATGAGGACAAGGAGTCTTTTCAATCGAATCATGTGCGGCGACCGCTCTCAGGTTTTTTTCGTTGACCCTTCGACGTTTCGCGTGGGCGTTTCCGGTATGAGCCCTCCGCGGCGACGTTTTATGGTCTCGTGGCCGCTTTCCGCCCATTGGCCCTCGACGGCGCGCTTGGCGTAAAGGTCAAACCGTTCATCCCAATCACCGAGCGAATATCCGTGCCATGGTGACTGTGGCGAGATTGCCGGTAACCCCAATTCATTCCAGATGGCCCGGGCATTTTCCATGTATTCCCGCTTGGGCAGCGCCAGCGGAGGCATGTCATGCTTAAGCGTGGCGTCTATGAGAATAGTTGAGTCTTCGCGGGCTCCTGATTTGGGCCCATGGCCGGCAGAACGGTATGGCGAAATATGAACGTCTGCTCCAGGATCGGAGCGATAGGCCAGCGACCAGAATATCGCATCAGTATTTGCCGGGTCGATGTCATCGCTGACGGCAATGCAGATTTTGCCGCAGTCCGCGCGTAGCGATGCAGCCCCATGGAGCCCGCGCCATACTTCCGTTCGTGCCGTTCCGCGCGCAAATTGCAGGAAGATGACCTTTCGCAGATTCGTAAAGGGCTCGTGCATCGTCAGCCCTTTGATACCACGAACACCGAGCTGATCGCGCAGATGTGACAGGAACATCGGCTCAAACGCCACTTTTTTCATGACGCTCGATTCACTGGGCGTCACCTGGCTGATGATTGACACGAAGACTGGCGCACGCTTGTGCGTGATCGCGGTCACTTTCATCGACATGTTGAAATCTTCCAGCGCCACGTGGCCGTGGCTTTCGCCAAACGGACCCTCCGGCTCCAGCAATTCGCTGTCGACCAGCCCTTCAATAACGATTTCGGAGTCAGCTGGAACATAAAGGTCCACGCTGACGGCCTTGACCACCCGAATGGGCGCGCCGGCCAATCCTCCGGCCACGGCCATTTCGTCAAGATCGACGGGAAGTTTTTGCGGACCGGTAAACAAGACGACAGGTGCGCAACCGATCACAATCGCGCAGGGCATTGGCTCTTTTCGCTTCTGGTACTTTTTCCAATGGAGATAACCGCCGGCGCCGCCGGGCCGTGACGACATGCGCACGCCAAGCCGGTCTTGCGCTTTCAACGCGCCGCGATAGGTGCCCATGTTTTGCACACCGCTGTCCGGATCGCGGGTGATGCACAGTGTTGCTGTGAGATAGGGAGCGGAGTCAAAGCCGGGGGTCGAAACCGGGACCGGCAATCGCGCGAGACCTTCGCCGGGACGCAGAAGATCCGCGCCCTTGGTTACGACCTCCTGGCACGCGGCCGATTGGACGATCACGGGCGGGATTGGATTTGCAATGCCTTGGGTCCATGCCGTCCCGATGTCTTCGACTCGTTTACCCATTCCTGTGGCGTAGATCGCCGGGGATGCTCCGAGTGCGCCAACCGCGACCGGAATGTCATAACGCCGTCCGGCGCCATCGACGACATTGGTGAACAAGAATGCCCGGCGCTGGTCTTCGGCGAGTCCGCCCTGGAATTGCCAGCGGACCAAGGGGTGCAGCTCGCGATCTTTATCGATTGCACGGTCAACCCGCGTCAGGAGGCCCTGCGCGTCGAGCAAACGTAAATGCTCCTGAAAGTCGCGCGGGGCGGCGCCGGCCGTCCGCTGTGGCTTTTTGGATTTGTCCGGAGCGTCGAGCATAAGCCAATCTCACCGAGCCTTGAGGCCGATACCCTATTGCGTGATGGCAGGGTACTCAACGGGGGATGACCGAAGCCCGCTACAATTCGTGTTCGGACAAACCCGGAAAAGCGCTCACTCAGCCGGATCCCAAGTGATCAATGGCTTCGCATCCTGCTATTCGTCCAAAGACCAACGCACGCAGCACCGATACTGCATTTGGCGCCGTTGCGTAGAAATGCCCCGTCACTTCGCCTGCGGCAAACAGGCCGGGGATGGGGGCGCCGTTGCGCATCACGCGCGCGCGGCTGTCAGTCGCAACGCCGCCGAATGTATATGCGATGGCGCCGACCAGCGGGTAAGCCAAAAATGGCGGCTCGCTGATGGCGCGCGCCCAATTGGATTTCGGCGGTTGCAGCGTCTGTGCTGCGGCGAGGCCATCGCGCCGCGTGGGATCGAATTCACGGGCGTCACCTTTGCAGGCGACGTTAAACCTGGCGACGGTCTCGGCAAGATTCATGGAATTGATCCCGATCATCTCTGCCAGCTCGTCGAGCGTATCGGCGCGAACCGGAGCCACTTCGGAACGGATGGCGCGCTGGTAGTCGGCAATCTCAAACAGCCGGGCATCGAGAATCGCGTAGGCAATCGACCCCGGCATATTGAAGTGGATTTCGCGCGCGAACCATTCCCAGGTCTCGTGCACGAGGCCGCCACCTTCGTCAAAGAATCGATGGCCGTTCTTATCAACGACAATCCCAAACGGATAAACCAGGACGACGGGCGCCGAATTCTTGCTGCGTGCGTCCACCGGCTCGGCGTGCATGCCGTTCCAGTCGCCCGAAAGGTCGGCGCCGAGTTGCGCCGCAATGCGTATGCCGTCTCCGGAATTGAAATGAGACCCGGGCGAAATCAACTGCATGGTCGAAGACCGCGGACCAAAATGCGAACGCATCATTTCGTGGTTGCCCTGAAATCCGCCGCAGGCCAGCACGACAGCATCCGCAGGCAATAGTTCGCGGACGTTGTCCTGCGCGGCGGTGAGTCCGCAGATACGATTATTGTCAGTCACGAGTTCGCCGGCCGTGCAGCCATAGCGGAAAGCGACGCCCGCCCGCCGGGCCGCGTGCGTCAGCTGCTTGATGAGGGCCGGGCCGCCGCCGGACGGCTGAATGCGCGGCGGGCCTTTGGCCAGATAATAAGTCGGTTGAATGAATTCGATATCGTGCTGGGCGATCCACTTGACCGTTGCGGGGGCATCCGCGGCCAGGCGCGTGAAATAGGCCTCGTCGCATTGGCCCCTGGTCGCTTCTTTCATGTCATTCACAAAGGTCGGTTCCATATGCGTCGGCGAAGCCATGCGCATATACGAGGGCGACCAGCGTGTATTGCCGCCGGCTTCGCTCTCGCCAGCCTTGTCGATCAGCGTGATCTTGACCGGCGCGCCGCGCGCGTGTGCGGTTTCAGCGGCAGCGAGGGCGGCCGCGAGTCCTGCCGCTCCGTGGCCGACGACTATCAGATCTTTCAGGTTTTGAAGGGGCTGGCTCATGGATTGGACGGCAGCTGTTCCACGGCCAGCACACGCATGATGTCCTCGCTTATTTTTCGCCGCGCCTCCTCAGGCGAAGCGGGATCGAGCCTTGCTTCGTATGCGATGCGGGCCGGCCGATGAAATACGAGGACACGGTCGCCGATTTCCATCGCTTCATTTATCTGATGGGTGATGAAGACCGCGGTTTTGTTGCTTTGCCGGACAAGGCGAACGAACTCGGCTCGCAGATCGCGTGCGGTCATCTCATCCAAAGACGAAAAGGGTTCGTCGCAGAGCAGGATTTCCGGATCGACCGCGAAGGCGCGCGCGATTGATACGCGTTGGCGCATGCCCCCCGAAAGCGCGTGCGGATAGTCATTTTCGTGCCCGGACAGTCCCAACCGTGTCAGCCACTGGCGCGCGTTCTCTTCCGCCTGTTTCGGGTCGGCATCGAGAATTTGCAGGCCCAACAAGACGTTATCAAGCGCCGTACGCCAGGGCATCAGGCGGTCGCCCTGAAAGACAATTCCAATCTTGCCGCGGAAAAAATCGAACTCACGAAATGGATCGTGACCCACGATCGTGGCTTTGCCGCCGCTCGGTTCGATCAACCCCGCCACGATGTTGAACATTGTAGACTTGCCGCACCCGGTCTTGCCGAGAACTGCAACGATCTCACCCTTGGCGATCTCGAACGACAGACGATCCACGGCGGTAAATTCGCCGCGCCCGTCCGGACGCTGAAAGGACTTGGTGACGTTCTCGAATCGAATAACCGGTTCGGCGTTTTGCATCGGCTACATCGCCCGCTCGGACACGGCGCGATAGCGCAAGACCCAGTTTTCGATGGCGTTGATGGTCTGCTGCACAATCAGCACAAACAGCACAAGCTGCAGCGTCCATGCCATGGCACCGGCCATGTCGAACAGTTGCTGCTGCCGCAGCAGCTGGTAGCCGACGCCGCCGGTCGCGCCGACAAGTTCTGCGACCACCACCACACGGGCGGCGTTGCCGAGATTCACTTTCCATGCGGTCAGGATGCCCGGCACGATGGTCGGCACGATCAGGAAACGGAACAGTGTCCAGCGCGACGGCCGGAACGACATGGTCATCTCGAACAGGTCTTTGGACATGGACCGGAATGCGTCGAGTATCTGAAAGGTAAAGGCGGGGAGGGTCGTCATCACCATGATGAACAGCACGCGGAATTCGATTCCGTGGAACCAGATGATGGCAAACACCACCCAGGACAGCGCCGGAATGCCCTGGAAAAAAGTCAGCACCGGGCCGATGATATTTTCCGCCGTTTTCGATTGGCCAATGACCATCGCCAGAATGCCGCCGAGGATGAATGCGCCGAACAGCCCGCCGAAAATACGTCCGGCGGTCAGCAGCACGTCCACCAGCAGCGAGCCGGTAACGAGCACCTCGATTGTTCGCGAAACGATCTCGGGGACCGGTGGAAACAGATAATGTGGAAAGATCATCGACAGAATCTGCCAACCCGCCGCCAGCACCAGAATGCCGACGGCGGCTTGCAGCACGCGCATCGTGCGCGAGTTCGTCATTTCATCGGCTTGCTGTAGATCGTGTCGTTCGACGGCATTGACTTGAAATAGCCGACATCGACCCCGGCCTTGTAGACGGCGTCGATCTGCTTTGCGACGTCACCGGCCGGCACCACGCTCATCCCGAGGCGGTCGTTGGCCTTGATCAGCGAGACCAAAGCGGCACGGTCCTCGGGTGTCGATTTCGGCGCGATCAGGGCGACGGCTTCCTCGGGATTCTTGGCGATAAATTCGCCGGCATCCTTGTAGGTGGCATACAGCTTGGGGATCAGTGCCTGGTTCTGTTCGATCCAGTCGCTGTGCGCGGCAACACCGAGATACGGGATGCGCTCGCCGCCCGCAAAGCTTTTCCACGTCGCCACGATGCTTGTGTCGATGGCGCGGATATCGGGCTTTTTTGCCTTGAGCAATGTATAAGCCGGCTCCCAAAGCTGGATTGCATCCGCGCGATCGGCCAATGCATAGCCGACCAGGCCAGGCGGCGCGGTGTTGACCACCTGGACCTTTGCCGGATCCATCCCGAGTTTTTTTGCAAAAAACTCGAACATCACGAAATTCGTGGTCGAAGCGGCAGCAGCCAACTGCTTGCCTTCCAGGTCCTTGACCGTTTTCACTTCGGGCCGCGACGTGACAACGGTGCCCCAGAAGTCAAACAGGTTGAACAGGTACTTCACCTTCACGCCGCGTGCGTCGGCGAGGCCCACGGTGAGCACGGCGGCGCTGCCGCCGACCTTGAACTCTCCCGAGTTGAACTGGGTGGTGTAGGCATCCGGTGGCCGCTCGACGAATTCGATATCGAGCCCATGTGCGGCATCCAGCTTCTTCGCCTTGATCACCGGCGGCATGAAGGCGCCCAGCGAAGGGAATCCGAATATCACGATGGTGACTTTGCTCGGCGCCTGCGCAGCAGCCGGCGCGTGCGTCAGCGCGGCGAATCCAAGCGCGGCCATGGCGCATAGCGTCGATCGCAATGCAGTAAATAAAATCCTCATCTTGTTCCTCCTCCAAGTCGTCTTTTCAAAGTGGACCTTTGGCCCTTGATCTTGTCATTGAATTCGAAATAGTCGCGCCGCCAAACCCCCATTGATGGAATCGGATTGTGCCTTGGACAATTTTGCGTCCGCGACGATTTTCATCGGCTCCATATCGCCGATCGGGAAGGGCATGTCGGAGCCCATCATCAGGCGCTCGGTGCCCATCATCTCGATGACGAATTTCAGCACGCGCACGTCGTGCAGGATGGTGTCGGTATAGATGTGCGACAACGCTTCCACCGGATCGCCGATCCCGGGCGTGATCGTGGCATTGCGCTTGAGCCGGCCGAGCACGAAGGGCAGCGCGGCGGCGCCCATCGGCGCGAAGACCTTCGCGTTCTTGTACTTCGTGACATGCCCAGCCGAGATCAGCCGCGCCACCGCCACTACTGCGTCGGTGATGCGCCCGAGACCGTTTGCGAGGCCGAAATCATTCACGCGCTTGTCGCCGGCATCGAAGCTCGGATGAATGTGGATCACTGCGCCGGCCTCGTCGGCAGCCTGCCAGAAGGGATCGAGCTCGACAGCATCGAGGGTCGAGCCGACGCCGCGCGGCAGCGTGCCGATCATGGCGCCTGGAAAGCCGGCCTTCACGGCATCCTTGAGCACGGCCGCGGCGCGCGCGCCGTCGCCGAGCGGCACGGTTGCCAGCGGTACGAAGCGCGGCTCGGCTTTTGACGCCGCCAGGAGCGCGTCATTGGTCAACCGCGCCCATGCTTCGGCCTCGGTGACGGGCAGTTCATAGCCGAATATGTCGACCCAGCCGCCCACCACCTGCTTGTCGATGCCATTTTTCTGCATCCAGGCGACGCGGCCCGCGATATCCGACAGCGGCTTGGAGACCGGCCGTGTCGGCTTGCCGCCGGCAAAGGCGAGCGCAAGCGAGCCGCTATCCTCGATTTGCCGCACATTGGGAAACTTGGCCGCATCCTTGCGGATCGCTGCCAGAAGATCGGGTGGCACCAGGTGGGCGTGGCAATCGACGATCATTCACTTTCCTTTTTCGCGCGCGGCAGCGATCAGATCGCCGAGGTTCGATATTTTCAGCGGCAGCGTATTGATCGAAACCCCGAGCGGCCTGAGCGCGTCATTGATTGCATTGGCGAGCGCCGCGGGGGCGCCCAGATAACCCGATTCACCCGAGCCCTTTTGTCCGAACACCGTATGCGGCGATGGAGTTTCGTGGTCGATGATCTCGACCGGGGGAACTTCGTGCGACGACGGCAACGGGTAATCCATGAAGGTCTGAGCGATGAGTTGGCCGTCGTCATTGTAGGCAAATTCCTCGAAAAGAGCCGCGCCGATGCCGTGGGCAATTCCCCCCATGGTCATGCCGCGCACGATCTTCGGATTGATCTGCGTTCCGCAATCGTGCCCGAGCCGGTAACGCAGGATCTGCGGCGTGCCGAGATCGGGGTCGATGCTCAGCAGGATCAGATGAAACTCGAACGAGAAGCAGGGATACATTTGCACGCGGCCGTCGGCCGTCGGCGGCGTGCCACCGGTCGGAACTTCGTAGATATGGCTGACCGCCAGGCCGGGTTCAAAACCGTTCGGCATCCGGTGAATGTTGCGATGCGCGATTTGCACCAGATCGGCCCAGCTGCGCCTGGTCTGCGGGGCGCTTCGATCGAAAACATTGCCATGCTCATAGACGGCGCGCTCGAGCGGAATGCCGAGATCATGCGCGGCGATTGCGGTCAATTTCGTCTTGAGCTTTTGCGCCGCATGAAATGCCGCGCCACCCAGCATGATGGCCATCCGGCTGCCGACCGGCGTGCCGCTGGGCAATGAATTGAGCGAATCGGGTCGCGTTACCCGGATCGTGTCCGGATCGACTTGCAGCACCTCCCCGATCACGGTGCCGACCAGTGTTTCGTGCCCCTGTCCGGAGGACGTGGTGTGCATGGTGGCGGCGATCGTGCCCATGCCATCGACATTGATGCGGCACGAATCCATGAAGGTCGACGTGGTGATATTCGGGTTGAGCAGCGCTTCGAAAGTGGCGTTGCCGCCCGACGGTTCGAGGCAGGCCGCAATGCCGATCCCGGCCAGTTTTCCTTCGGTGCGCAGGCGGTCGCGCTCCTGCCGCAGCGCATCGTAACTGGTGTCGGCGAGCACCTTGTCGATGACGGTGTGATAGTCGCCGCTGTCGTATGTGGTGCCGCTCGGGATCAGGTAGGGAAATTCCTCATGCCGGATGAGATTGCGCCGGCGGATTTCCAGCGGATCGAGGCCGAGTGCATTCGCAACCTCATCCATGACGCGCTCGAGCGCGAGGTTGGTCGGTCCCTGGCCAAAGCCGCGCACCGCATCCTGCGTCGTCTTGTTGGTGACGACCGCGATGGCGCGGTACTGCACACTCTTGATCTTGTAGGGGCCGACAATGGAGCCGATCGGCTTGCCGAGCTGGAACGGGGAGCGGCCGGCATAAGCGCCGACATTCTCAAGCGCGCGCATTTTCATCGACCGGATGATGCCACTATCGTCGAAGGCGACGTCGACGTCGAACAGCCGTTCCGGTCCGTGCGCGTCGCCCCCACGCATGTTTTCCAGGCGGTCCTCGATCAAACGGATCGGGACACCGAGCCGCCGAGCGAGATAGCCGGCAAGCACCGTGTTCTTGATGCCGCGCTTGACGCCATAGCTGCCGCCGACGTCCACATCGTAGTGCACGCGCACCGAGGAACTCGGTAATTTCAGCGCGGCGCCGATCTGGTCGGCATAACGTGGCATCTGGATCGATGCGTAGACGTCGAGGATTTCGCGCCACGGGTCCCAGCTTGCCACCACACCGAAGGTCTCGATTGGAACGGTCGACGAACGGCCCCATTTCACCCGCAACGAAAGCTTGCGCGGGCTGGCTGCGAAGTCCTTGTCGACTTCGCCCCAGACGAATGTCTTGTCGAGCAGGACATTGGAGCCGTGCGCCTCGTGCACCAGCGGACCGCCGGCAAGCGCCTGTTCGGCATCTAGAATAAAAGGCAAAGGCTCGTAGTCGACCTCCACGGCTTCGGCGGCATCTTCGGCCTGCGCCCGCGTGTCGGCGACCACCGCTGCGACCCACTCGCCGGAATAGCGTGCAACATCGAGCGCCAATGGCCGGCGCGGGACATTTGGTGTGTCGAGCCCCGTCATTAGCGGCAACGTGGCTTCGGCAAGCTCGCGGCCGTCGACGATGTAGTGCACGCCCGGCATTTTCAACGCGGCGCGCTTGTCGATCGACTTGATGCGTGCGGCGGCGTGCGGACAGGTCACAAGCGCAATATGTTTTGTATTGGGCAAATCGATATCGGCGACAAATGCGCCTTTGCCGACCACAAAGCGGCGATCCTCGCGCACGCGCCGGTCGGCCGATACGTAGCGGTGATGTGATGAGTTCATCGGCGTTTGTCCGAAGGCCGGTTGGCGCCGCGCATACGCTCGGCTGCGAGCGCGATCGCCTCCACAATCTGCGCATAGCCGGTGCAACGGCAGAGGTTGCCGGAAATCGCCTCGACAATTTCGTCGCGCGTCGGGCTCGGATTGTCCGCGAGGAGCGCGTGTGCCGCCAGCACCATGGCGGGCGTGCAATAGCCGCATTGCATGCCATGCGTTTCGCAAAATGCATCCTGGATCGGCGAGAGTTCGCCGGGCCCGGGCGTGACGCCTTCGATGGTCGTGATATTCGTGCCTTCTGCCTGGACTGCGAACATCAGGCACGAGCGTATGGCAACGCCGTCGGACAGGACGGTGCAGGCGCCGCATACGCCGTGTTCGCAACCGGCATGCGCCCCCTTGAGGCCAAGGTGGTCGCGCAGGCAGTCGAGCAGCGTCGTCCGCGGCTCGACGTCGAGCACATGGTCGCCGCCGTTAACGTTGAGCTTAATGCGCATGCGTCTTCTTTCCTGATGCACGCAATCGCGCATCCGCAACCGCACGTACTGCTAGATTTGCGGCGACCCTGCGCCGATATTCGGCGGAAGCATGCAGGTCCGATAGCGGTACGATGCCGGCGAGTGCCTCAACCACCGCGTTTTTGACGGCGGCGGTGTCGAGCGTGCTGCCCGTCAAACTCCGCTCGGCATCCGTCAGTCGGATTGGGAAATCTGTTGCGGCGCCGACACCAATGGCAATGCGTTTGCATTTGCCTCCACCGTCCAACTCGACCTGTGCCGCGGCTGCAACAAAGGCAAAGTCGCTTCGCCGCGCATTGACCTCATGAAAGCCGATCCCGACTATGCCGGGCCAAACAGGAATGCGCACTGAGGTCAGTACGGCATCGCCCGGCAGGGCTGTGGTCATAGGTCCAGTATAAAAGTCACGCGCGGCTATTTTCTCGGTACGGCCGCTGGCTCGATATTCGAGGACAGCGTCCAAAGTAACGGCGATCAGCGGCAACTCCGCCGCCGGATCGGCATTGGCGAGCGATCCGCCGATGGTGCCGCGCGCGCGTGTCGCGGCGTGCCCTATAAAGGGTATCGCCTGCGCGAGCAGCGGGAGTTTAGCCGCGATCAGCGCATCGCGTTCGAGCAGACATTGCCGTGTAGTCGCACCGATCGAAATGGCATCGCCGTCGGCCCGGACGTAGGAGAGTTCGGCAATGCGGCTGATATCAATCAGCCGGGTCGGGCGTGCGAGCCGCATCGCCATCATGGGGACGAGCGTCTGGCCGCCCGCTATGACGCGCGCGCTCTCGTCGGATGCCAGCATCGCGCAGGCTTCGTCGACGTTCGCTACGCGGCAATATTCAAATGGTGCTGATTTCATGGCCGTGTACGCGGCACTCGGCGAGACGTGATGAGGCTAAAGTCTCTCCGGCACGGGTTCAATTGTCAAAAGCTTGGTGCCACGAATGGACTGAAATTGCACACGGTGAAAGCATTTATCGCGTCTAACGCGCCTTCAAACGCGGGAGAACACACCCCGGCTCAATTTGGCAGGAAATAAGCTAGTTGCTTGCCTTGATTCCGGCGTCCTTGATGACCTGCGCCCATTGCGGGGTTTCTGCCTTCATGGTGGCCGAAAACTCCGCGGGCGAACTGCCGATCACTTCCATGCCGATATCACTCAGTTTCTTGCGCACGTCAGGCAGGGCCAGGATTTTCACCGTGTCCCGATGAATTTTATCGATGATCGCGGGTGGCGTTCCAACAGGCGCCATCAAGCCGATGGAGAGGATCGATACAAAATTGGGATATCCCGCTTCGATCATGGTGGGGAGGTCGGGCGATGCCCCGAAGCGCTTGGCGGACGTCACCGCGAGTGCGCGCACTTTCCCTTCGCGCACGAGCGGAATCAAAGGTGAGATGGCGCCGAAATACATTGTCAGGCGGCCTCCCAGCAAGTCGGTGAGCACCGGCGTAGCGCCACGATAGGGCACATGTTGGATATCGATGTGCGCCATGGCCTTGAACAGTTCGCCCGCAAGATGCTGCGTAGTCCCGACGCCGGCGGACGCGAAGGTCAGTTTTTCGCCGGTATGCGAGCGCGCATAGGCGACCAGCTCCTGCACCGATTTGGCAGGCACGTCATTGGGAACGACAAGAATATTTGGCGAGTAGACGGCCAGCGTAATCGGCGTCAGGTCTTTGGCCGGATCATAACCCATTTTGTTGTAGAGGCTTGGATTGATGGCGATCTGGGCGTTCGTCGTGACCAGAAGCGTATAACCATCGGCTGCGGACTTGGCGACCCGCTCGCCTCCGATGTTGCCGCCGGCGCCGGAAATATTTTCGATGACCACTGGCTGGCTCCAGACTTCGGAAAGCCGGTCACCCATCACGCGCGCGATGATGTCCACCGGTCCCCCCGGCGGATAACCAACAACCATTTTGACCGCGTGATCCGGATACCCGCTTTGCGCGCCAGCGTTGCTTGCCGAAAATACGAACGGCAGTGTAGCGATCAACGCAGTGGCGATTTTTGTTATGCCCGTCATCGCGTCCTCCCCATTTCGCGTACTGTATGCCAGTTCACGCGTAGGCCGAAGGGGGCTTTCCGCCCGATCCAGCTTGCCAGACCGCACCCGCTGCTGCAGAAATCCTGCGGGAAAGTACCGGTGAGAGTGACAATGCCTGAAGCGCTCGTGCGTGGCGTCCACATTCATTACCAGGTGATCGGCGACCGCGGCCCCTGGATTGCGCTCACCCCCGGCAGCCGGCGGTCTTTCGACGAGCTGATCGACCTGTCGAAGGCCATTGCAGCGTCCAGCTATCGCGTTTTGTTGCACGACCGGCGCAATTGCGGCGCCTCTGATGTCGCCTTTGACGGTTCAGGGTCCGAGCACGAAGTCTGGGCCGACGACCTCTATGCTCTCGGCAAAGAGCTCGGCGCATTACCGATGTATGTCGGCGGCTCGTCCGCCGGTGCGCGCCTGGCGATCCTGTACGCCCTGCGGCACGCCGACGGCCTGCGCGGCCTGCTGCTCTGGCGCGTCACCGGGGGGCAGGAGGCGGTGGATCGTCTGGCCGAGAATTACTATGGGCAGTTCATCAAGATCGCGCGTGCCGGCGGGATGCAGGCCGTGTGCGACAGCGAGCATTTCCGCGAATGCATCAAGGCCCGGCCCGCGAACCGCGATCGGCTGCTGAAGACCGATGTCGAACAATTCATCAAGATCATGACATATTGGCGCGAATGTTTCCTGCAATCGGCCAATCTACCGATCGTGGGTGCCACGGAAGCGCAACTGCGCGCAATCACGGCGCCGGCCTGCCTGATTGCCGGCAACGATGTGATCCACACACCGGCGACCGCGCGCAAGGCTGCCACGCTCATTCCCAACAGCGAGCTGCACGACGATGTCGTGGAAAAGCTCACGGACAGCAATCTTCTGAAGGAATGGGATCGCAAGGAGTGGCGTGCCGCCGAACCACGCGTTGCCGCCATCTTTGCGGCCTTTCTGAAAAAGTCCGAAGGCAGATAGACCAATCAATGACAAGGCAGGGAAAGACGTCATGAGTCTGAAAATTCGACGTGTAGTCACCGGGCATTCTGCCGATGGGCGCGCAAAGGTCGAGGTCGACGAGATCGCGAAGAATGTAATCTCAAACCGGCCCGGCGCCTCATCTTGCGTTGTCTGGTCGACCAAGGGCTTTCCAGTCGACAATGACGGCTTCAACGACCCGACATCCGGCTCATTCAAGACGACGGTCGAAGGCGGTACCGTGTTCCGCATCGTGCGTTATCAGCCGGGCGTGACACCGCGTAACCACCGGACGGATTCGATCGACTATGCCGTCGTAATCTCAGGCGCAATCGACATGGAAATGGACGACGGGGTGGTCGTAAAGCTCAAGGCCGGTGACGTGCTGGTCCAGCGCGGCACCATGCACAACTGGGTCAATCGCGGCACCGAAGACTGCGTGATTGCCTTCGTGCTGGTCAGCGCACGGCCGGTGACCGCGGCAGGCAAGCCGCTGCACGCCGTCGGTTAACTCATTTAGTTAGGTTCGATGCCGGCGGCCTTTACGGCGTCGCCCATCAGCTCGACTTCGCGGTGGAAATAGGTCGCGGTTTCGGCGACATTGCGAGTGTCCGGAATGTAGCCGTCGCGCTGCATGACCGATGCAACCGCCGGAGCCAACAAGGCCTTGTGGACAGCCGCATTGAGCCTGTCGACAATCTCGGGCGGTGTCTTACCCGGCGCAAAGAACATTCCCCATGATCCGATCGGCTCGAACCCCGGCAGCATATCCTTCATCAGCGGTACGTTCGGGAATGCCGGGAACGGTTTGCTGCCGGTGAACGCCAGTGCGCGCACGCGCCCGTCTTTCAGCAAGCCCATGACTGACGGCGGCGTCACAAACATGACCTCGACGCTGCCGCTGAGCATGCCGGTCATGACTTCCGACGCGCCCTTGTAGGGGATGTGCTGCATCGTGATGCCGGCCTTTTTGCTGAAGATTTCGGCAGCGAGATGCAGGCCATTGCCCACGCCCGGCGAGCCGAACACCGCACGCTCTTTCTTGGCGTGGTCGATGAATTCCTGCAGCGACTTATAGGGCGACTTGGCGTCGACCAGCATGAACAGTCCGTCGAGAATGCCGATCGTCGCGACCGGCGTCAGGTCGGTGAAGATGTCGTAGCCGAGGTTCTTGTAGACAAAGGGTGTCGGCGCAATTCCGTTCGAGGAAAACAGCAGCGTGTAGCCGTCCGGCTTTGATTGCACGACCGCGCGCGTTCCGATCGTACCGTTGGCGCCGGTGCGGTTCTCGACGAAGAACTGCTGGCCGAGATCGAGGCTGAGTTGCGCCGAGACTGTGCGGGCCTGAATGTCGGGACCGCTGCCCGCGGCATAACCGACGATGACCCGGACCGGGTGGTCGGGATATTGCTCAGCGTGTGCTGATACCGGCGTCAGCGGGAGCACGAGGACTAGCAACGAGAGTAATCGAAGCATTTGCGTGTCCTCGTTTGCTGCCTTCGTTCAGGCGGGCTTTGGAGCCGCGGTGATCTGCTCCAGGACGCGGCCCTTGGTCTCGATACCGACCATCCAGAGCGCGATCGATGCGATAAGGAAGGTCAACGCAAACGTGTGCAGCACATAGGCGCCAAGCCCGTACTGGAGCATGAAGCCCACCACCGCCGGTGCTAGGAATGAGCCGATGCGGCCAATGCCAAAGAACCAGCCCACGGCCGTCGCGCGGAGGTGTGTCGGATACAGCTCGCTCACGTAGATTCCGTTTGAGCCGTACACACCCGGGTTGACCCAGCCGACCGCTGCAATTGCGAAATAGATCCAGACGCCGGTCGCCTGCGCGAACCACAGGTGGAAAAACGCGCCGATGAAATAGTACAAAAACAGCACCGGGCGGCGGCCGTAGCGATCGATCAGGAAGCCACAGGCGGTATAACCGACGAAGGCGGCAACAGCCTGGACGAACAGGAATATGAAAATCTGTTTCAGTTCAAAGCCGCGTTGAACGAGAATTTGCGGCAGCATGAAGATGATGCCGTTCGACGACCACAGGAAACAGAACGAGACGATCCACAACAGGATCGTCTGCCTCCGGCGCTCAGGGGTGAGCAGCTCAAAAACCGTTACGCCGCGTTCTTCAACGCCGGCCGGAACGACAGTTACAGGCGGCAGCGGCTTTCCTTCGGAAGCTTTTGCCTCGATGTCGGCGACCGTGCGTTCGGCTTCCGCCACGCGTCCGCGGCTGATCAGATAGCGCACCGATTCAGGCATAATGAGCCGCACAAAGAACAGCAGCACGGCGGGAATGACGCCGATTATGAAGACCGTACGCCAGCCGTAGGTCGGGATAATAAAGTATGCGAGCAGCGCAGCCAGCGCGAGACCGAGCGGAAACGCCGCCATCATCGAGCCGGTCATGCGTCCGCGAATCCGGCTGGGGCTGTACTCCGCGGTCAATGTCAGTGCGACAGGCACTTCCCCGCCGAGTCCGAAATTCGAGATGAAGCGGAAGATCGAAAGCGAGAGCACGTTCCAGGACACCGCCACCAGGCCTGTGAAGACCGAAAAGATGCCAATGGTTGCGGCAAATGATGTGCGCCTTCCGATGTAGTCGGAGATCGTGCCCCAGAAGAGCGCGCCGAGAAACGCGCCGACAAGACCAACAGTTGCGAGCAGGCCGGCCTGCGCCTGGTTTAGTCCGAATTCGCGTGCAACCGGCGGGAGTGCCATGCCAAAAAGCGCGAAGTCGCAGGCATCAAACATCACGCCGATAAAGCAGAGCGTGAACAGGTTTCGGTGCCAGCGCGAAAACGGCAGCCGCTCAAGGCGGCCCACCAATTCGGCCGATTTGCTGTCACTGGCTTGCATGGACGTCCCCCCGACGCGCCTCATTGTTTATGGCCGCGAAGCGGCGCGCGAGCGCAGAGGCCATGCGCCGCGGCGAGCAGTTAATAGAGAAAAGAATTTGCTGACAAGCGGTGGCCCCACAGGCTGACCTGTGCGGCTTGAAACGACGTCGCGATAGCGCGTAAGTTCGCAGCTCTTCCCGGGACACAACTGTGATTATCGACATATTCAATCATTTCATGCCGGCGCCATACTTCGACCGGCTGAAAAAACTTGTACCCGACCTTCCGGCGGCCACGGCGTTTCCGCGCCTGCGCACGCTGTGGGATCTGGAGGCACGACTCCGGCTGCTCGACCAGTTCGGCGACTATCAGCAGGTGTTGTCGCTCGCCAATCCGCCAATCGAGTTGTTGCCTTCGTC
>Ga0265325_10000026_pt1 | contig 109937 bp, 89 predicted proteins | sample 41420metaG_FD_202090 | JGI IMG/M metagenome (GOLD analysis project Ga0265325, IMG submission 202090) | Rhizosphere microbial communities from Carex aquatilis grown in University of Washington, Seatle, WA, United States - 4-14-20 metaG | ecosystem: Host-associated > Plants > Roots > Rhizosphere...
GTCCCGCGCGCGGTGTTTGGAGGTTTGCTCCGCGAAGGTCCCCGGGGGTCGGGCGATTATGCGCCATGCGGCTACTTCCGCCGTTGAGGGACCAGGCACTCGGGCCAAACGCCTCTGACAGGCGTCCGGCCGTACCGGCCGTCAGGGCCCCTCGGCGCTACGTCGAAGCGCCGGGAGCTTCGCGGCTTGGACCGCCGGGTGGGAAGTGCGCGCCGCATCTCCGACGCCCCAGTCCCGGCCACCGCTCCCCGCCCCGCGTCTGGAGACGCTGATCAGACACCCCTCGGCAACGAGGGCGGGATAAGTCAGGCATATAATCCTATAGGAATATTGTCAAGGGGCAAGCAACGTTCTGGCTGGCGTCCGCGCGCGGCGATGACGTAAGGTGGGCCACAGCGTGGGCCATCAAGCCTGCCAAGAACTACAAGCCATGCCGACCACACGCCGGACGACGTTTTGAATTGGGGAGGATTGCTGTGAAAGTTTTGAGGCCGCTGCTGATTGGATTGGCGCTGTTGTGCCCAACTTTGGGCCTGGCGCAGGATTTCCCCACCAGGACCATCCGGCTGGTCGTGCCGTTCCCGCCCGGCGGACCGAACGACATCATCGCGCGCGTGGTCGGCCAGCGCATGTCGGAAATCCTCAAGCAGACGATCGTCATCGACAATCGCTCCGGACAGGGCGGCGTGGTCGGCACCGATGTGGTCGCGAAGGCCGCGCCGGATGGCTACACGATCGCGATCGCCAGTGCCGGCGCGCTCGCCATCAGCCCGAGCATGGAAAAGGTCGCCTACGACACACTCAAGGATCTGCAACCCATCACGCTCGTTGCGAAAGTGCCCGAGATGCTGGTGGTCGCGACCAATGTTCCAGCCGGCAACATGAAAGAGCTGGTGGCGCTCGCAAAGTCGCAGCCCGGCAAGCTCAATTTTGCATCCTCCGGCCCCGGCAGCATGCCACATCTGGCCGGCGAACTGCTCAAGCTCACCGCCGGCATCAACATCGTGCATGTGCCCTATCGCGGCGCCGCACCGGCTGTGAATGACCTGCTCGCCCAGCAGGTGCAGATGGTCTTCCTCGATCTGCCGGTGCTGCTGCCGCAGATCAAGGCCGGCAAGCTCAAGCCGATCGCGGTCGGGACCACGCAACGCGTGCCGAGCGCGCCTGATGTACCGACGACCGTCGAAGCGGGCATGCCCGATCTGCAGACCGAGAATTGGTACGGCATGGTGGCGCCGGCCAAGACGCCGCCGCAGGTCGTCGCCGCGCTCAACAAGGCCGCGGTCGAAGCCATGAAGGACCCGGCCGTCGTCGAAAAGCTTGCCAGCCAGGGCGCAATCCTGGTGGGCGATTCACCCGAACATTTCCGCGATTATATCGCCAGCGAGACCAAGAAATGGGCGAAAGTGATCGCGGACGCGGGTGTGCAAACCGAAAAATAAGGCAAGCGGCGATCTTGTAATGGCGTCAGCTGAAAACTTCGTATTGCGTTCGACGGTCACTTCGCCGTTCGGACGGAAGGCGCGCATGGCGATCGACGCGCTCGGTTTGACCGGGCGCGTCACGCTCAAACCGGCCGATCCGCTCGATCAAAACGACACGCTGCGCCAGCAGAACCCGCTCGGCAAAATGCCGTGCCTGGTGCTGGCGGACGGCAGCACGATCTACGACAGCGGCATCATCATTGAATTCCTGCAAGACGCCGCGGGCACCGACCGCCTGTTGCCGCTGCGGGGCCCTGCCCGATTCAAGGCCCTGACGCTCTCGCGGCTCGCCGACGGCATCATGGATGCGTCCATCCTGGTCGTTTACGAGAACCGCTTCCGTCCGGACTCGCCGCCCTCGGCGCGCTGGCTCGACCATCAGCGCGGCAAGATCATGCGCGGGCTGGCCGCATTCGAAGCCTCGCCGCCGGATCCGGACAAAACCGATGTCGTCTCGATCGGTCTGTCCTGCGCGCTCGGCTATCTGGATTGGCGCAAGCAGGTGGAGTGGCGCACGGCCTTCCCTGGCCTTGTCACGTGGCTTGACCGCTTTTCCGCGCACGAGCCGGCTTTTGAACGCACGCGCGCCAAGGACTCGTGATGCCGCACGGCGCCGATACACCCGCGGACCCGCCTTATTGGATGGCCGCGCCCAGCAAGCCGAAGCTGAAACTGCCGCCCGGGGCCTGCGACGCGCACGTCCACGTGTTCGGGCCGCGCGCGCGCTTCCCCTTTGCCGAAGGCCGCAAATACACACCGTCCGACGCCACCAAGGAGATGCTGTTCGCGCTGCATGCGCGCCTCGGTATCGAGCATTGTGTGATCGTGCAGCCCAACTGCCACGGGACCGATAACTCCGTGACCGAGGACGCCGTTGCCGCAACCGGCGGCGCCTATAAAGGCGTGGCGCTGGTCTCGACCTCAATCGCGGATGCGGAACTGAAACGGCTTGCCGCGGCGGGCCTCACCGGCGCGCGCTTTCATTACATGGAGCATCTCGGCACCGGCGCCTCGATCGAGGAAGCCGTTGCATTCGGCAAACGCCTTGCAGATGTCGGCTGGCATTTGCAGATTCACATGGACGGCGATCGCATTGCCGAGCTGGCGCCCGCGCTCAAGCGCTCGCCGGTGCCGGTGATGATCGACCACATCGGCCGCATCGATGCCGCACGCGGACTGGAACAGCCTGCCTTCCGTGCATTGCTTGGGCTGATGCAAGACAAGAATGTGTGGATCAAGGTGAGCGGGACCGACCGGGCGACGCGGCAGGGTCCGCCTTACGCCGACGCAGTGCCTTTCGCGCGCAAACTGGTAGCCGAATTCGGTGATCGCGTCGTCTGGGGGACCGACTGGCCTCACCCGAACCATGCGCCGCCGGTGGTCGACGACGGAACGCTGGTGGATATTCTCACCGAAATTGCGCCGGGCGCCGCCGCGCTCCAGGCGTTGCTGGTGGATAATCCGCAACGCTTCTACCGGTTCGCGCCGGCGCGCCGTTTGACCGGAGCAGCATCATGAGTGGACGCCTGCAAGGACGCATCGCGATCGTGACCGGCGCCGGCTGTATCGGACCGGGCTGGGGCAACGGGCGCGCCACCGCCGTTCGCTTTGCCGAGGAAGGCGCCAAAATCTTCGCCGTTGATCGCGATCTCGACAGTGTTACGGAAACCGTCGAGCGCGTGAAAACGGCCGGCGGCGAAATCGTCACGCATCAATGCGATGTGACCGGCGCTGCATCGGTCGATGTCATGGTGAAAACCTGCCTTGATCGTTTTGGCCGCATCGACATCCTGGTCAACAATGTCGGCGGATCGGCTCACGGCGGACCGGTTGAATTGAGCGAAGATGTCTGGGACGCGCAGGTTGATTCCAACCTGAAAAGTGTCTTTCTCACCCTGAAGCACGTGTTGCCCGTCATGGAGCGGCAGAAAAGCGGAGCGATCGTCAATGTTGCGTCGACCTCCGGCCTGCGCTGGACCGGCTCGGCGCAAGTCGGATATGCGGCGACCAAGGCCGGCGTGATCCAGCTATCGCGCGTGGTCGCCGTGCAATATGCGGCGAAGGGGATTCGCGTCAATTCCGTTGTGCCGGGCCAACTGCACACCCCGATGGTCGAGGCGCGCCTTGCCAAGCAACGCGCCGGCGGCGATGTCGAAGCGCTGCTGAAATCGCGGCTCGAGCGCATTCCGCTCGGCTTCATGGGCGACGGGCAAGACACCGCCAATGCCGCGTTGTTCCTGGTGTCCGACGAGGCACGCTTCATCACCGGCACGGAGATCGTGGTGGATGGCGGCATGGTCGCGCGCTGCGACTAGGGCTGCGCTTCGGCTACCGCAGAACGTCGACCACCGTGGCCACCAGCATGATTGACCCCATGCCGGCGAACGTGATGATCGCCGACACCCGGCCGACGACCGCACAGCAATTGTTGAATGTGGATCTGAACTGCATGAGGCGGGTATAGGCCCCGCCCGCACAGACCTTGCGTGAGGCGGCTCACACTCATGAATAAAGACCATTGTCCTCTGTCCCATCCGGTCAACAGCGGTATCCGGCTCTACCGGTTGAGCCACCGGCGCGCGAAACCGAGCAAGCCCTGCGGCAGGAAGATGATCATCACGATGAAGATGACGCCAAGCGGGATCAGGTAGGGAAACTGGTCGCCAAACAGGCGCGACAGGAACTCCCGCAGCAGCAGGAAGAACCCGGCGCCGACGATCGGGCCGACCAGCGTGCCGATGCCGCCCATGACGTTGAAGATGACGGTTTCCCCCGACACCAGGAAGTAGACGAAATCGGGCGCCGCGAACTTGTTCTGGATGGCATAGAGCACGCCGGCAAGCCCTGCGAACAATCCCGACAGCATCACCGCCACGATTTTGTAGAGCTCGACCGGGTAGCCGATGGCTCGCGTGCGCGACTCGTTCTCGCGGATCGACTGCAGCACCATGCCGAAGGGCGACTGCGTGATGCGCCGCAGGATCAGATAGGACGCCGTCACCACCGCCAGCACGAACCAGTGCAGCGTCTCGGTCGTGAATGGCACCGAGTAGATGAACGGAATCGAAAAGCGTGGACGGCTGAACGCCAGGCCGTTTTCACCGCCGGTCACTTCGGTCCACGTGAAGATGATGACGTAGAAGATCTGGCTGAAGATCAGCGTGGTGATGGCGAAATAGATGTCGCGCAGCCGCGTCGAGAAATAGGCCACGAACAGCGAGACGATGGCGGCGGCGGCGAGCCCGAGGATAATGGCGATCCACATGTTCGGCGGGCTGACCATCAGCAGAGCGGCCGCGGCACCGTACATGCCGAGCCCGAAAAAGGCCGAATGGCCGAACGAAATCATGCCGGTGTAGCCGATCAGAATGTCGGACGACATCGCCAGCAGGCCCCAGATCAATATTTCGGTCAGGAACCGGCGCCAGAATTCCGGCAGCACCAACGGCGCAATAATCAGCAGCGCCACCACGACGCAAAATGCGATCCAGTAGGTTTTGTTGGAGTGCTTCATTTGGGCGTCGGGACAAACAGGCCGGTCGGCCGGAACAACAACGTCAGGATCAGCACGACGAACGACACGATCACCGCCTGCGACGGGTTCACCCAGATCGCGGCGTAGGATTCCAGCAGGCTGATGAAGATGGCGGCGAGAATTGAGCCGCCGAGATTGCCCATGCCGCCGACCACGACGACGATGAAGGCCTTGAGTACCCAGTCGAGCCCCATGGTGTGATTGACGCCGACCAGCGGCCCGAAGAGCACGCCGCTCGATGCCGCCATGCCGGCGCCGATGGCGAACACGCCGGTCAGCACCCATGGCACCGGGATGCCCATCGCCTGCGCCATGATGCGATCCTGCGTGGTGGCGCGAATCCAGACGCCGAATTTCCCGTGTTTCAGGAACAGATAGAAGCTGCCGATGATGGCGGCCGACAGGCCGGCAATCACCAGCCGGTACCAGGGATATTCCAGATAGAACAGGTTGAAGTGCGTGGTGATCGGCTCGCTGATCTTGCGCGACGACGGCCCGAACTGCCACAGCGCGTAGTTCTGCAGGATCAGCGACAGCCCGAAGGTGGCCAGGATGGTGGTCAGGGGATCGCGGCCGATCAGCGGCCGCAGCGTCACGATCTGCATGGCCCCGCCGAGGATCGCCACGATCAACGAGGCGAGAATGAGCGCCAGCCAGAAGCTGCCGGTCGCGCCGAGCACGATGACGCCGATGTAGGCGCCGAGCATGAACAATTCGCCGTGCGCGAAATTCACCACGTCCATGATGCCGAAGATCAGCGTGAGGCCCGACGCAACCAGCGCCAGGATCATGCCGGTGACGATCCCGTTCAGCGTCTGGATCACGATCTGATCCCAGGGAATGGATTGGAAGAAATGAACAAGAGCGTCCATTGCTACACCCCGAGATACTGCTTGATGATCGGGTCATGCACATCAATCGCGGAGGCGGCGCAGTGGTGACGCACCTGCCCCTTCTCCATGATGTAGACGCGCTGGCTGGCTTCCAAAGTGAGCGGCACATTTTGCTCGACCAGGAGAATCGCAACATTTTCCTTGTGCAGGATGTCGATGATGTTCCTGATCTGCGACACCATGCGCGGCATCAGCCCTTCGGTCGGCTCATCGAGCAGGATGATCTTGGGCTCCAGCATCATGGCGCGCGCGATCGCCAGCATTTGCTGCTCGCCGCCCGACAGCGTGCCGCCGGCCTGATTGCGCCGCTCGGCCAGCACCGGGAAGAACGCGAACACTTTGTCGAGCAGTGATTTCTTCTTGTCGTCGGTGACGCCGTGGCGGTCGAGCCCGGTGCGCAGATTTTCCATCACCGTGAGCAGCCGGAAGATACGCCGGTCCTCCGGCACATAGCCGATCCCGAGCCGCGCGAGCTTGTGCGCCGCCATGCCGCCGATCGGCTGGCCGTTGAGCTGGATGCTGCCCTGACTCGGATTGACCAGCCCCATGATGCTCTTGAGCGTCGTCGATTTGCCGACGCCGTTGCGCCCCAGCAACCCGACCACCTCGCCCGGCGCGACCGTCAGCGACACGCCGTGGAGGATATGGCTCTTGCCATAATACGTGTGCAGGTCCTCGACCTGGACCAGCGGCGGAGCGGTGGTGCCATTCGTGCTCATGTCTTGAGATAGACCTCGAGCACTTTGGGGTTCTGCTGGATTTCGTCCGGCGTGCCCTCGGCAAGGATCTGGCCGTAGTGCAGCACAGTGATACGGTCACACAACTCCATCACAACCTGCATGTCGTGTTCGACAATCAGGATGGTGAGATTCTTGCCGATCTTGCGCACCAGTTGCATGGTGTCGTGCGTCTCGGCCGCGCTCATGCCGGCGGTCGGCTCGTCGAGGCACAGCAATTTCGGCTCGGTGGCGAGCGCGATGCCGATTTCGAGATTGCGCTGTTCGCCGTGCGACAGATTGGCGGCCAATTCGTAGGCCTTGCCGAGCAGCCCGACCGAGTCGAGCGCGGCCTCGGCCTTGGCATTGATATCGGCGAATTCGCTGTGGTGCCGGACCATGTTCCAGGCGTGGCGGCGCGACTGCGCTGCGATGCGCACGTTTTCCAGCACCGTGGCGTTCGGAAGGATGTTGGTGATCTGGTACGAGCGCGCGATGCCCTTCTGCGAAATCGCATTGGACGGCAAACCGGTGACATCCTCGCCGTTGAAAAAAATGCTGCCGCCGGTCGGCCGCAGCACACCTGTCAGGCAATTGAAGAACGTGCTTTTCCCCGCGCCATTCGGCCCGATAATGGCGCAGACATTGCCGCGCTTCACTTCGAAATTGACCTGAGACAGCGCCGCCAGGCCGCCGAAACGGACGGTCAGCAGTTCGGTCTTCAGGATGGGAGCCGGCTCCGCTCCCCGGCTCAACGCCGGGGAGCGCAGTTCAGCAGACGCTTGCGCGCTCACTTACGAGTCGGCGAACTTGCAGGCCGGCGGGAAAATCGTCTTCTCGCCCGCGACCGTCTCGACGATATGGTGCTTGCCGCCTTTGATCTCGAAGATGAACTGGCGGATGAATGCCTGGTGGTCTTCCTTGCGGATGACGCCGCCGCCCTGCGGGAAGTCGTCGCCCTCCTTCATCACCAGGCCTTCGAGCGCCTCGATCAGCTTCATCGTGTCCTTGCGGCCCTCGAATTTCGATTTTTCCATGCCGAGCTTGAGTGCGTTGACCGACTCGTAGTTCGACTGCACATAGCGATCCGGCAACGGGCCGCTCGGGTCGATCTTCTTCAGCCGCACCAGGGCCTCGTCATAGAACTTCTTGTGATACGGCGTGTTGAGCGGCGCCTCGAATACCGGAATGTACCGGTTGATGCCGATGAAGCCTTCGATCTTGTTGCCGAGCGCCGGCAGGTTGACCGACTCGGCGATGGCGCCGTCACCCGCCCATTTGTACTTCTTGGTCAGGCCGAGATCGTAGGCCTGGTTACCGATGGTGATGCCGTCCTTGCCGAAGAAGATGCCGAACAGCCCGTCGAACTCGCCCTGGATCTTGGACAGGAACGGCGTCATGTCGGCTGTGCCCAACGGAATGCCGGTGGTGCCGACGACCGTGCCGCCGAGTTTCTTGATCTCGGCTGCGTAGGCGTCGCGCGTCGACTGGCCCCAGGAATAGTCGGCATAGGCGATGTGCCACTTCTTGCCCATCTTGTTGACGAGGTAAGGCGCGATGGCGACCGCCTGAGCCGGCGCGTATTCGTAGGTCCGGAAGCTGTAGCGGTTGCACTTCGATGTCGTCAGCGTGGTGTCGAGACACACGCTGATCATGTTGACGACTTTGTTTTCCTCGAACACCGGCATGCAGGCGAGGCAGATGTTGGAGAGGAAGCCGCCGACGTGAACGTCGACTTTGTCTTCGACCAGCAACTTCTCGGTCTTGCGGCGGCCGACGTCCGGTTTGGATTCATCGTCGGCGATGATCACTTCGAGCGGCCGGCCGTTGACACCGCCGGAACTGTTGATGCGGTCGACTGCCATCTGCAGGCCGACCACTGCGGTCTTGCCGCCGAGCGCGGCTGCGCCCGAGAGCGGTTGCAGGGAGCCGATCTTGTAGGGCGCCGCCGCACCGAATGCCGCGCGCCATGGCGCCGGCACCAGCATGGCTGCGCCGATCGCGCCGCCGCCCCACCCGACCAATGTGCGGCGCGTAACCTTGCCGCTGTACCAGATGTCCCGCGCCCAGGCTTCGTCTTTCCACTTTTCAGTCATAGCTGTCCCTCCCTCAGGATTTCGTTTGATTGAATTGAAAGGCGCGACGCCCCACGCGGTCGCGCAAGCCGACGGCCGCACGTCCCCGCGTGACGGTACAAGGCATTACAAATCCTCCCCTGCCGGCCCTTGGCGGGCTCTTGCAATTGATCCCGTAAGCAAACGCGATCCGGCCCCAAGTTTCAACCGCAATCTGCTATGGATGCATGGCCACTCACATGGTCGTATGCTGCCCGGGAAATAAGCAAACATCGTCGAATGCCGCGGCATCCGGTGCTAGGTTTATCGCGACAACAAATGGATAAAGCCAATGGCCGTTACGCCCCTGCGCCGAGACGCCAACCCCGTACCCGGAAGCGGCCTGGCCGCCAGGCTGGCCATTCGCGCCGGGCATCGTGCACCGACCGCCGGCCTCGCGCCCGGCTATGTGCAGGGGAATCTCGCCATTCTGCCAAAGGCGCTTGCCGCCGATTTTTTGCGCTTTTGCCAACTCAATCCCAAACCTTGCCCGGTGATCGGCACGTCAGAGCCGGGCGATTGGCGGGTGCCGGACCTTGGCGAAGATCTCGACATCCGCACCGATTTGCCGCGCTACCGCGTCTGGAAAAACGGCGAGTTGGTTGCCGAGCCATATGATGTGCGGGAATTCTGGCGCGACGATCTGGTGAGTTTTGTGATTGGCTGTTCGTTTTCGTTCGAGGAAGCGCTGGTGTCGGAAGGTATCGAACTGCGGCACATCGTGCGCGGCTGCAACGTGCCGATGTACCGCACATCGATCGCCACGCACGCGGCCGGTCCGTTCCACGGTCCGATGGTGGTCTCAATGAGGCCGATGACGCCGGCGAATGCGATCCGCGCCGTCCAGATCACGACACGCTTTCCGGCAGTGCACGGCGCACCGGTGCATATCGGCAAACCGGAGCAGATCGGCATCAAGGATATCATGAAGCCAGACTATGGCGATGCGGTCGAAGTGCGCGACGACGAGATGCCGGTGTTCTGGGCCTGCGGCGTCACACCGCAATCGGTCATTGCGACGGTAAAGCCGGAGTTCTGCATAACGCATTATCCCGGTGCCATGCTGGTGACGGATCGCAAGAACACCGAATTTGCGATTATGTAGGTGCCCGGCCTTGTGCCGGGCATCCCGTTCAGGAAGGCACGGCGTTGCATTCCTAAGCGAGATGGCCGGGACAAGCCCGGCCATGACAAGCCCCCCACTACGCCGCATCCCTTGCGTTCTTGTCGAGCAAGCCGGCTTCGATCAACGCCTGCCGAATGCGCGCGATTTCCGCACGCTCGATCTTCACCAGCGGCGGACGCACCACCGCGCGCGGCAGCTTGCCGAGCAGAACCAGCGCTTCCTTCATGCGGTTGTGCATGTCGACGAAGGGGTCGGCATAAAACACGCGCGCCATCGGCTCGATGCGCTCGTTGAGCCGCTTTGCTTCCGCAAGATCATTGGCCTGCACGGCGCGGAAAAATTTGGACTGCAAATCGGCGATCACGCTGCCCGAACCCGACAGCAGGCCATTGGGACCAAGCACCAGCGACGCGAACAGCCATGAACTATGCGTGGTGAGCACGTTCACCGGCCGCGGCAGGTTTTGCAGCGTGCGGATATGCCATTCGTGATGCGGCACGTTGCCGATCCAGTCCTTGATGGCGCGGATCGACGGCACCTCGTCGCACATCTTCAGCAGGGTCTCCTTCGGATAGCCCTGTCCGGTCGCGAGCGGATACTGGAAGACGATCAGCGGCAAATCGGTGGCGTCGGCAATGCGTTTGACATGCGCCAGCGCCATCGCCGCGTTCTGGCCGAGCGTAAACGGAGCCGGCGGAAAAACGAGCAGCGCCGACGCCCCGCCCTGCTCCGCCATGCGCGCGATGCGCGCGGCCTCGATGCTGCCATCAGCCCAGATGCCGTTGACCAATGGCAGGCGGGCACCAACTTCGTCCTGCGCGATGTCGAGGACGCGCCGCTGCTCCTCGAAGGTGCAGGAGGCAACCTCGGTCGAATGCGCATTGATCGTGATGGCCGACAGCCCCTCGGTCACAGCCACGTCGCGCAAATGCTTGCGGAAGTTCGGCTCGTCGATCGCAAGATCGTTGTCGAACGGCAACAGCACCGCCGGAATAACGCCGTGCGGAGTATAAGTCTTGTGCCGTGTCATCGCCCCCTCCGTTTCAGGTCGCCGCTTTCAGATGTGCTTTTAGCCGGTCGCACGCGGCGGGCGCCGCCGCTCGTGGAACCAGGGGCGATATTTTGTCATCTTCGCGCGCTGCGCGCCCGATGCAAGATGTTTGCAGGTTGCGGCTTCGTCGCTCTTTTCCGATGCGCCCCATCGCAACTCGACGCAGTCGTTCAAATTATACGCCATTTCAAGAGCTCCCGCGCGGTCGAGCACATCCTTGAGCGAGAGCGTCCAGGGAGACCCATCGGTGCGCGTATATGAGAACTTGCGAGCCGAAAGCTCGGACCCGAGGACGCCTTGCAATTCGGCCTTCACATCCGAGACGCTTTTGCCTGCCGGCATCGCGTAGCGCCCGGGAAGCCGAGCAACCCGATCGGGAAATCCCCGCACCACGTCAATTGCAATCAGCAGACGCAGATCGCGCGCCGGCGTCGCAAAATCCTCCCAGGCGCCGATCGTCTCGAAGATCGCCGCGCCGTCGGGCATTGTCGCCTCGCCGCGCGCGGTGGTCAGGAATTTCCGGCCGTTTTCGACCGACGTGACGCGCGCCTTCACCTGCTCATCGAGCGCAGCGACCGCTTCCTTCATCGCGCGCAGAGGATCGAGCGGCTGCGGCGACATCACGTCATCCATGCGATCATAAAAATCCTCGACGCCAAGCTTGGCCTGCTCCAGCGAAAAATCGCCGTACTGCGGATTTTTCGCGATCTCGGCATTGGTCAGCCGGCGCAAGCCGCCGTTTTGGTCCTTCACAATCGGCCGGAAGCGCTTGAAGCCCGGACCCCCGAGCGCAGGGTCCTGCGCGAACAGGAAATTGCCGCGCCAGAAACGCTTGCGCGCCACCGTGCCGTCGGGCTGCGCATCGACCGCAAAAATGACGCCCGCCGCGTCGCTGGTTTGCGCAATGCGCTTTGCGATCATCAGCACGTGCCCATAAGGATCGGCGTAGACGGTGCCCGGCCGCAGAGTCTCCTGCGTCAGCGATACGGGATAATAATCGGTGTTTTCATCGCCCAGCGGTGTGCGCGCCGACCCGGAATGCACGGCGTCGGCGACGGTCGACTGCACAAAATGGCCGAATGACGCCGCCAGCCCCGACGATTTTGGTGCGGCTCCGGTCGTTGCGGTTTTTTGGTCACTCGATTGAGAGCGCGCCGCTTCGAGAGTCTGCGTACTGAACCACTGGAAGCACTTCGGTGGCTGGCCGCCGCCGCCGCGCGAGCACTTCGCGTAGCCGAACGGCAGGCCCACCTTGAAAGCGAAATAGGCGCGCAGGAAATACGGCAAGTCGGCGCAGTCGGGGCGAATGACAAGCCCCATCTGGTCTTCGTTCAAACCCAGATGGTTGAACAGGGCATTGCGCGATTGATCGCGCAGCACCTCATGCAGCGCCTTCCACGAAAGCGTCGCGTCGAGCGGCGCATCGAAGAGCTTCTCGATCCATGCGGCGAACAGATTTTCCGTCGCGCGATTCCAGGTATTGTGCAAGGGCCACACGCTTCCCGGCGCAGCGCTCGGCCGCGGCGGCTGGACGTCGCTGACGGCGATATCGCGTGTAATCGCACCGCACCCGGCCGATGTGCTGGAGAGTGTCACGTGCCAGGCACCGGCAGCCGGCGCGGCGACCTCGGCGAACCAGAAATAAGGCGGACCACCGTGCCGTTCGCTTGAGCGGGCCGCGACGCGCCCGTCTGGCGCAATCAGTGAAAGCTCACCCTCGAGCGGCTTCTCGGCCGTGAAGATCACGCGCAGCGGCGCGCCCTTCCACGGCGCAACCGGCGACGGCAGCACCGCGATGCCGGCGGCATCTCCACAGGCGCCCGATGCTGTCTGGGCGCGCGCCTCCACGCCGGAAAAAAGGGAGATGAAAACCGCGCCCGCCATCAGCAACGGGGCCGTTACAGCGAAACGTTGATGCGTTTGAAGCAACGGAGCCCTCCCCATGGTCTCCCCTGGCCGACCCTTGGCCGAGGCTTGGCCGACCCTTGGCCGCAATTCCACAATATTGCGAAGGCTTTGGCTGAATCGTGGCAGAACCCATCGCCAGGGCCGAATTTCAGGATACCGCATTGGCCCGAGTCCGTCAGCGGCTGGTGGCGCGATTGGCGGGTGGTCAGGCGCCGCGGAATTCTTCCGCCCATGCTCCACACAACATGGGAGGGCTCGCAATCAGGAAAATATTGGGCTCGCCATTATGTATTTTTTTCCGCTACCCGCATTTCCGGCAGGCGCGGTCAGCGACGATTTTCCCAATTAATTCAATCGCATCGGCCGGCCCGGGCACCGGTAAATAGGCACTCCCGGGCGGGAACCTTCTGCCGATTAGCGGATTTAATTGCTGGCGGGCGCCCCGGCGTGACGAGCTGGAGCGGGCGGGAGGGTCAGGTCTCTGCCTACATAAGATGACGAACGATCATGGCATTGCGGCTGCGGTACCTGCGGTGGCTGGCCATGTCGTTTGCTCCTTATCGCCTCGTCGTCTCCGCGCGTGCAAACGCGCCGGATGAATGCGCGCTATTCGGGAGGGGTCAATGGAACAAACAACAATCTCGCCTAAGAAATCGCCGAACGGCGTCGCGCCGAAAAAGCGATCGGGCCGCTCCAACGACGACTCCCCGGATTCAACAGCGCCGATCGAATTGCAGAATTTGCTGCAGGCCCTTCGCGCCATGCGCGCGGGCGATTTTTCGGTCCGGATGGCGGGCGAGCAGGACGGCCTCATCGGAAAAATCGCCGATACATTCAATGACATCGTCGCCTCCAACGAGCGGATGGCGCAGCAACTCGAACGCGTCGGTCAGGTGGTCGGCCGCGAAGGCAAAACCCGCCACCGCGTCAAATTCGGTCACGCGAGCGGCGCGTGGGGCGAGATGGAAACGTCGGTCAATTCGCTGATCGACGACCTGCTCTGGCCGACCAAGGAAGTCACCCGCGCCGTCGCCGCGGTTGCGCAAGGCGACCTGCTGAAAACCGTACGGCTGGAAGTCGACGGACGCCCGCTCAAGGGCGAATTCCTCGAGGCCGCCAGCATCGTGAACACGATGATCAAGCAGCTGAGCGTGTTCACCTCGGAAGTGACGCGCGTGGCGCGCGAAGTCGGTACCGAAGGCAAGCTCGGCGGCCAGGCGCAGGTGCGCGAGGTGACCGGCGTCTGGAAGGACCTGACTGAAAGCGTGAACTCGATGGCGAGCAACCTGACCGCCCAGGTCCGCAACATCGCCGAAGTGACCATCGCGGTGGCCGACGGCGACCTGTCGAAGAAGATCACCGTCGACGTGCGCGGCGAAATTCTCCAGCTCAAGGAAGCCATCAATACGATGGTGGACCAGCTGCGCTCCTTCGCGTCCGAAGTGACGCGCGTCGCCCGCGAGGTCGGCACCGACGGCAAGCTCGGCGGCCAGGCCATCGTGCCGGGCGTCGCCGGAACGTGGAAGGACCTGACCGACTCCGTCAACGCCATGTGCGGCAACCTGACCGACCAGGTGCGTAACATCGCGCAGGTGACCACCGCGGTCGCGCGCGGCGACCTGTCGCGCAAGATCACCGTCGACGTGCGCGGCGAAATTCTTGAACTGAAAGACACCATCAACACGATGGTGGATCAGCTCAATGGCTTTGCCTCGGAAGTGACGCGCGTCGCACGCGAAGTGGGCACCGAGGGCAAGCTGGGCGGCCAAGCCGCGGTGCCAGGCGTCGCCGGCACCTGGAAGGACTTGACCGACAGCGTCAACTTCATGGCTGGCAACCTGACCGCGCAGGTCCGCAACATCGCCGACGTCGCCACCGCGATCGCCGGCGGCGACCTGTCGAAGAAAATCACCGTGAACGTGTCGGGCGAAATCCTTCAGCTGAAGGAAACCATCAACACCATGGTGGACCAGCTCAACGCGTTCGCCGGCGAAGTGACGCGCGTGGCGCGTGAAGTCGGCACCGAAGGCCGCCTGGGCGGCCAGGCCAACGTGCTCGGCGTCGCCGGCACCTGGAAGGATTTGACCGACTCCGTGAACTCGATGGCCGGAAACCTCACCGGCCAGGTCCGTAACATCGCCGAAGTGACGACCGCCGTCGCCAATGGCGACTTGTCGAAGAAGATCACCGTCGACGTGCGCGGCGAAATCCTCGAGCTGAAAGACACCATCAACACCATGGTGGACCAGCTCAACGGATTTGCCGGCGAAGTGACGCGCGTCGCACGCGAAGTGGGTACCGAAGGCAAGCTGGGCGGCCAGGCGGTGGTGCGCGGCGTCGCCGGCACCTGGAAGGATCTGACCGACTCGGTGAACTCGATGGCCTCCAACCTCACCGGCCAGGTCCGTAACATCGCCGAAGTGGCGACCGCGGTCGCACAAGGCGACTTGTCGAAGAAGATCACCGTGAACGTGTCGGGCGAAATCCTTCAGCTGAAGGAAACGCTCAATACCATGGTGGACCAGCTCAATTCATTCGCCTCGGAAGTGACGCGCGTGGCGCGCGAAGTGGGCACCGAAGGCAAGCTCGGCGGCCAGGCCGCGGTGCCCGGCGTTGCCGGCACCTGGAAGGATCTGACCGACTCCGTGAACTCAATGGCCGGCAACCTCACCGGCCAGGTCCGTAACATCGCCGAAGTGGCAACCGCCATCGCCAATGGCGACCTTTCGCGCAAGATCACCGTCGACGTGCGCGGCGAAATCCTTCAGCTGAAGGAAACGCTCAACACCATGGTGGACCAGCTCAACCGCTTTGCCGGCGAAGTGACGCGCGTGGCGCGCGAGGTCGGCACCGAAGGCCGATTGGGCGGCCAGGCCAACGTGCCGGGCGTCGCCGGCACCTGGAAGGACCTGACCGATTCCGTGAACTCGATGGCGGGCAACCTCACCGCCCAGGTCCGCAACATCGCCGAAGTCACCACCGCCGTCGCGCGCGGCGACTTGTCTCGCAAGATCACGGTGGACGTGAAAGGCGAAATTCTGGAGCTCAAGAACACCATCAACACCATGGTGGACCAGCTCAACTCATTTGCGTCGGAAGTGACGCGCGTGGCCCGCGAAGTCGGCACCGAAGGCAAGCTCGGCGGCCAGGCGGAAGTGCCGGAAGTCGCCGGCACCTGGAAGGATCTGACCGACAACGTCAACTTCATGGCCTCCAACCTGACCGCGCAGGTCCGTAACATCGCGGAAGTCGCGACCGCGGTCGCCAACGGCGACCTGTCGAAGAAAATCACCGTCGACGTGCGCGGCGAGCTGCTGCAACTCAAGGAAACCCTCAACACAACGACCGATCAGCTGCGCTCATTCGCCGGCGAAGTGACACGCGTGGCGCGCGAGGTCGGCACCGAAGGCCGGCTGGGCGGCCAGGCCAACGTGCCCGGCGTCGGCGGCACCTGGAAAGACCTCACCGACAACGTCAACCTGCTGGCGGCGAACCTGACCACACAAGTGCGCAACATCGCCGAGGTCACCACCGCCGTCGCGCGCGGCGACTTGTCGCGCAAGATCACGGTGGACGTGAAGGGCGAAATTCTCGAGCTCAAGAACACCATCAACACGATGGTGGACCAGCTCAACGCCTTCGCCTCGGAAGTGACGCGCGTCGCGCGCGAAGTCGGCACCGAAGGCAAGCTCGGCGGCCAGGCGCAAGTGCCGGGCGTCGCCGGCACGTGGAAGGACCTGACCGACACCGTCAACGTGATGGCGGCGAACCTCACCGAACAGGTGCGCGGCATCGTGAAAGTGGTGACCGCGGTCGCGAACGGCGACCTGAAGCAAAACCTGACGGTGAAATCAAAGGGTGAGGTCGCGGCGCTCGCCGAAACCATCAACAACATGACCGACACGCTGGCGACCTTCGCCGACCAGGTGACGACCGTTGCCCGCGAAGTGGGTGTCGACGGCCGCCTCGGCGGCCAGGCCAACGTGCCGGGCGCTTCCGGCACATGGAAAGCCCTCACCGGTAACGTCAACCTGCTGGCGGCGAACCTCACCACACAGGTGCGCGCGATCGCCGAGGTCGCGACCGCGGTGACCAAGGGCGATCTGACCCGGTCGATTCAGGTTGATGCGCGCGGCGAAGTCGCCGAGCTCAAAGACAACATCAATACGATGATCGACAACCTGCGTCTGACCACCGACCGCAACACCGAACAGGACTGGCTGAAGACCAACCTCGCCAAGTTCACCAACATGTTGCAGGGCCAGCGTGATCTGGCCACAGTCGGCCGGCTGCTGCTGAGCGAACTCACGCCGCTGGTGAACGCGCAGCTCGGCGTCATTTATCAGGTGGAAAGCGAAGAGCTGCAGACCATGCGGCTGCTGTCGGCATACGCCGACGACGCTTCCAACGGCCACCCGCAGCGAATTCGCATCGGCGAAGGCCTGATCGGCCAATGCGCCGCCGACCGCCGGCAGCTATTGATCACGAATATGCCGACCCATGCAGTGCCGATTGGTTCGGCCCTGTTCAAGGTCTCGCCCTCGAACATCATCGTCCTGCCTGTCCTGTTCGAAAACCAGGTCAAGGCGGTCATCGAACTCGCCTCTGTCACCGAATTCACCGCGCTGCAACGGATGTTCCTCGAGCAGCTGACCGACAGCATCGGCATCGTGCTCAACTCAATCGAAGCGACGATGCAGACCGAAGGCCTGCTCAAGCAGTCACAGCAGCTCGCCGGGGAACTCCAGACGCAACAGCGCGAATTGCAGCAGACCAACGAGCAGCTCGAACAGAAGGCCCAGCAGCTCGCCGAACGAAACGTCGAAGTCGAAAGGAAGAACCAGGAAATCGAGCAGGCCCGCCGCGCGCTCGAAGAAAAGGCGGCGGAGCTCGCACTCACCTCGAAATACAAGTCGGAATTCCTGGCCAACATGTCACACGAGCTGCGCACGCCGCTCAACAGTATCCTCATTCTGGGTCAGCAGCTGGCCGACAATCCCGACGGCAATCTCTCGAGCAAGCAGACCGAGTTTGCCCGCACCATCCATGGCGCCGGAACCGACTTGCTCAACCTCATCAGCGACATCCTCGACCTGTCCAAGATCGAGTCCGGTACCGTCACCGTGGAGGCGGAAGAACTCTTCTTCTCCAACGTCCTCGATGCCGTCGGACGCCCCTTCCGTCACGAGGCGGAGACGCGGCAGCTTTCGTTCAATGTCGACCTCGATCCGACCCTCGGCCGCAGCCTCATCACCGATTCCAAGCGATTGCAGCAGGTGCTCAAGAACCTGCTTTCAAACGCATTCAAGTTCACCGCTCGCGGCGGCGTGCAACTCAAGGTGTTCGCTGCACCGGCCGGCTGGACATCAACGCACCCGGTGCTCAGCCAGGCCCAGGGCGTCGTTGCCTTCGAGGTCGCCGATACCGGCATCGGCATTCCAGCCGAAAAGCAAAAGATCATCTTCGAGGCCTTCCAGCAGGCCGATGCCAGCACAAGCCGCAAATACGGCGGCACCGGACTGGGCCTCGCCATCAGCCGCGAATTGTCGAACCTGTTGGGCGGAGAAATCCAGCTGCGCAGTTCACCCGGAGTCGGCAGCACGTTCACCCTGTACCTTCCGATTGCCTATGCCGGCCCGTCGGCCTCGATCCGGGTCGCCAGCAGCTCCTTTGCCGCGCAGGTGCCGGCCATCGGCGCACCGATTGTATTGCCCGAGCGGCCAATCGAGCAGATCCCGGACGACCGGCACGAGATCCAGCCGGGCGATTCAATCTTGCTGATCGTCGAGGACGACCCCCACTATTGCCGTGTGCTGGTCGATCTCGCGCGCGGCCGCGGATTCAAGGTTCTGGTGGCGGCGCGCGGAGCCGACGCGCTCGAACTTGCCAAGCAGTACCAGCCGACCGCCGTGTCGCTCGACGTGTTCCTCCCCGACATGCTGGGGTGGAGTGTGTTGAGCCAGCTCAAGCAAAATCCGCTGACCCGCCATATCCCGGTCCAGATCATTACTCTCGACGAGGACAAGCTGCACGGGCTCGCGCGCGGCGCATTTTCCTTCGTGACCAAGCCGACAACCACGGAAGGCGTCGAAGCCGCGCTTAACCGGATCAAGGATTATTCCGCCCCGCGGCGCAAACGCCTGCTGGTCGTCGAGGACAATCCGGCCGAGCAAATGAGCATTTCCGAGTTGCTCGGCTATGACGATGTGGAGATCGAGACTGCGGGCACCGGACGCGATGCGCTCGACGCACTGCGCCGGCAGCCCGCCGACTGCGTGGTGCTGGATCTGCGTCTGCCCGATATGACGGGCTTTGAAGTGCTGGAAGCACTGCGCGCCGACGATACGCTCTCCGACGTGCCGGTGGTCGTATTTACCGGCCGCGAGCTCAGCGCCGAGGAAGATGCGCGCCTGCACACGATGGCGCGCAGCATCGTGGTCAAAGGCGTCGAGTCGCCTGAACGTCTGCTCGACGAGACGGCGCTGTTCCTGCATCGCGTCGTGACCGATTTACCAGCCGCCAAACAGCGCATGCTGGAGCGACTGACACGGTCCGATGAAGATCTGGTCGATCGCACCGTCCTGCTCGTTGACGACGACGCCCGGAACATCTTCGCGCTCAGCAGCGTGCTCGAAAGGCGCGGCATGCGCGTTCTCACGGCCACGACGGGCAACGAAGCCATCCAATTGATCGACTCCAATCCTGAAATCGCCATCGTCCTGATGGACATCATGATGCCGGAGATGGACGGCTATCAGACGATGGCCCAGATCCGGAAGAACGATAAATTCCGGCGGCTGCCGATCATCGCCCTGACCGCAAAGGCGATGAAGGGCGACCGCGAAAAATGCCTGGACGCCGGTGCTTCTGACTACCTCGCCAAGCCCGTCAACACGGAACAGCTGCTCTCTGCGCTCCGTATCTGGTTGCATCGTTAACCGCGAGGACGTCATGGCTGACGACAAGGTCAATATCCTGCTCGTCGACGATCAACCGGCGAAACTCCTCACCTATCGCGCCATTCTCGGCGATATTGGTGAAAACCTGTTGAGCGCAAACAACGCTACGGAAGCGCTCGAGCTCCTCCTCAAGAATGACGTCGCCGTTGTTCTGATCGACGTCTATATGCCGGACATCGACGGCTTCCAGCTCGCGGCAATGATCCGCAATCATCCGCGCTTCGAAAAGACCGCGCTGATTTTCATTTCCGCGATTTTGCTGACCGACGTTGACCGGCTGCGCGGCTACGAAATGGGCGCCGTCGACTATGTACCGGTTCCGGTTATCCCCGAAGTCCTGCGCGCGAAGGTCAAGGTCTTTGTCGAGCTTTTCCGCAAGACGCGGCAGCTCGAACAACTCAACCGCGAACTGGAAGCACGAGTTGCCGAGCGCACCTCCGCGCTCGCCGCCTCGACCTTGCAACTGCGCCAGAGCGAACGCTTGCGCAGCCTGGCGCTGGCGGCCGGGCAAATGGGCAGCTGGGAATGGAACGTCGCGCGCAGCTCGACGGTCTGGGACCAAGGCCTGTGTGATATCTTCGGAGTCGATCCGAATACGTTTGTCCCAACGCCAGACCATGTACGCCCGCTCATCAACCCGGAAGATTTTGAACTGCTGGTGCGGGCTTTCCGCAAGGTGTCGAAAGAGGCCAATACGTTCCAGACGGAATTTCGCGTGCGGCGGCCGAACGGCGAAATTCGCTGGTGTACCGGCACGGCCGCGGCGAGTTTCGACGAAAACGACCGCCTGATCTGGGTCAGCGGAGTGACCGTCGACATTACGGAACGCAAACGCGCCGAGGATCGCCAGATTCTTCTGGCCGAGGAAGTCGACCATCGCGCGCGCAATGTTGTGGCCGTCGTCCAGTCGATCATGCGCCTCACCCGCGCCGAGAGCATCGAAGAATATATGAGCGCGCTCGACGGCCGCATCGGTGCGCTATCCAACGCGCACCGACTGCTGGCGAGTTCCCGCTGGGAGGGGGCCGACCTGACGCGGCTCGTTGAAGAAGAGTTCGCACCCTATTTGGCCGGCAGTACCGAAAGAGTCACGGCGCGCGGCCCGGTCGTCCTTTTGCCGCCCGCCATGGCCCAGACGATTGCCTTGGCTCTGCACGAATTGGCGACCAACGCCGCCAAATACGGCGCGCTTTCCGGCGATAAAGGCCATGTCGATCTCACGTGGAATAACGACTTCGGAAGACTCGAATTGATCTGGGTGGAATCGAAAGGGCCCGCCATCAGCGCGCCCAGCCGCCGCGGCTATGGCAGCCGCGCCATCATTGCCGGCATCGAGCGCCAGCTTGGCGGCACCGTGGAGTTCGATTGGCAGGAAAGCGGGCTGCGCTGTAAATTATGCGTGCCGCACGACGACAATAAGGATTCGGCCAAGCGACTGGCGTTCAAGCCGCGCCAACTCGACGGAGCGCCCGACCAGATCATCGCGGTGGATCCGGCCGATAAACTTGTCCTGCTGGTTGAAGATGAGCCGTTGGTATCAATGATGCTGGCGGACATGTTGGCCGCCTTCGGTCACAAGGTTGACGGTCCCTATAACCGGTTCAGCGACGCCATCCTCGCCGCCAAAAGCAACAACCTCCAGGCAGGCATTCTCGATGTGAACCTGGGCGGCGAGAAAACCTACGCCGTCGCCGATATCCTCACCAACCGGAAAATACCGTTCGCCTTCGTCACAGGTTACGGGCCGGACACCATCGTTTCGGAATTTGCCCACGCACCCGTCCTGCAAAAACCGATTGAAGCCGCCAAGCTGCATGCTCTGCTCCAGCAGATCGTGCGATAGGCCGCCGTCCGCGCAGGATTCAACGCAGCTTTCAAGCCGACAAATGTCGCCTATAGTAAGCGGCGGCGGGGCCGGTTGCCCCGTCGTTGTCGTCAGGACGGCTGCGGCAATTAAGGTATAGTCGTCTGGCCCAACCGGGCCTTAAAGTCTGAAAGACCAATATAAATCGGGGCTGGATCTGATGTCTGAGACAAGTCTTGTGCCATCAGACAGGGACCCGGAACCGCCCCATGCCATCAAGCCGCGCAACCTCGCGCTCGGAATTGAGCGCATTGGATTTTATTCACTTTCGCACCGCACACTTTGCGCGCTCGCCTTTATTGTCCTGAGCCTCATTGCCGCGGTCGGTTTTGCGCGGGTCAAGGTCGACGATTCACTGAGCCAGCTGTTCCGGTCCGACACCGAAGAATTCCGGACATATGAAGAAGTCACGCGCCGTTTTCCCTCGAATGAATTTGACGTCCTCATCGTCATTGAAGGCGATCGCCTGCTGGAACGGGACTCGCTGCAGAAACTGCGCGACCTGGCGATCGATGTTCAGCTGCTCGACGGCACACGCGGGCTGATCTCGGTATTCTCGGCGCGCGAGCCGCCCGAGAACGGACAAATCCCGCCACCGCTTTTCCCGGACCCGCTGCCGCAGGGCGCGGATTACCAGACACTCGTCAAGCGCGTGATGTCGAACGAGATCATTCGCGACAAAATGTTGTCGCCGGATGGCAAGCTGACCCTGATGGTGCTCGCGCTGGAGCCGGAGCTGACGCGGGCCGACAAGCTCGCACCTATTATTGGGGCCGTTCGCGATGCCTTGAAGACAGATCTGGCGGACACCGGCCTGCGAGCCGAACTCTCAGGCGTTCCGGTCATGCAGCTCGAAATCCGCAATGCCATCGAGCGCGACCGCTTGATCTACAATGCGCTGGGTTTCGCGGTCGGCTGCCTGATCGCGATCCTTTTCTTCCGGCGGATATCGTTCATGATCATCGCGGCCGGCCCACCCCTTATCGCAATTCTCCTTGCGCTTGGCACGCTCGGTTGGCTTGGCTTCAGCCTGAATATTTTTCTGAACGTAATGACCCCGCTCATTATGGTCATCAGTTTTTCCGACAGCATGCAGATCACCTTTGCGGCACGCGACCGCTTGCTCGCCGGCGATGACAAAGTCACCGCATTTCGCAATGCGTTGCTCATCGTGGGACCTGCCTGCGTGCTGACGCATGCGACGGCCGGCGTATCTTTTATCGCCCTGCAATTTTCGCCATCCGATCTCATCCGCACGTTCGGCGAAGCCGGACTGATCGCCACCGCCGTGGCTTTGGTGGCGGTCTTGATGGGCGTTCCGCTGCTGGGCGTGCTGCTGATCCGGAATGAGGCCGAATTCGTCGCCGCAGTCAGGAACATGGACAATGCGCTGGATGTCCTGCGCAGATTCTGCGGATGGATCGCAATCCGCATGGTGACGCGACCCGGCCTCTATTCGTTGATCAGCCTGCTGGTCGTGGCCGGATTCTCGCTTGGCTATACGCAGCTGCAGGCGCGTTATCGGCTCGCCGACCAGGTGCCCGACCGCGAACAGGCCGTGAAAGCCAGCCTTCGTCTCGACGTCAAGCTGACCGGCGCAAACCCCTTCGACGTCTACATCCAGTTTCCGAAGGGAGCATCGCTCTATTCACCGGAAACCCTGGCAGTCATTTCCGACGTGCATTCGCTGCTTGAGCACCAGCCCGGCATCGGCAACGTCTGGTCGCTGGATACGCTGCGGCGCTGGCTGGCAGAAAAGCTGAACAAGACGGACGTCGATACACTCAAACAATATGTCGACATGCTTCCACCTTATCTCACGCGCCGGTTCGTTTCGGCCGAGCAAGATGCGGTGATCGTCAGCGGCCGCGTTCCAGATTCCGACGCCAGCCAGTTGCTTCCGATTGTCGATCGGATCGACCAGCAATTGAGCGGCGTGCGCGCGAAATATCCCGGTTACAAAATAGGCGTGACCGGCCTGTCGGTGATTTCCGCCCGCAACAGCGCGCTGATGATCGATAAATTGAGCAGAGGGCTGACGATCGAAATCGTATTTGTCGCGGCATTTATCGGCATCGCCTTCTGGTCCCCTGTCGTCATGTTGATCAGCATCTTGCCGGGCCTTTTTCCGATCGTGTTCGCCGGAAGCCTGCTGCTGCTTCTGGGCCAGGGGCTGCAATTCGCAAGCGTTATCGCCCTGACCGTCTCGTTCGGCCTGGGGCTGAGCGCGACCATTCACTTCCTGAACCGATTGCAGATCGAGGACATCGATCCTGATCCGGCGGTGGGTGTCGAGCGGGCGACGATCCTGGTGGGGCCGCCGCTGATCTTGACGTCGGCCGTGCTCGCCTGCGGATTGGCCATGACGGTCCTGTCCAGCCTGCCGTCACTACGCCTTTTCGGCTGGCTGAGCGCAGTTGCCATGATCGCGGCGCTGTTTGCCGACCTGTTCATGTTGCGGCCGATCGCGATGTTCCTGAGCAAGATCGTCCGGAGGGTATCGCAGCGATCACTTGTGCAATCGAGAAAATAGAGCTTCAGGACGGCAATTGCGTTGAGTACGTTGAGACGATGGAACACGGAGTGCCTGTAGCGGTTGTCCTCAAACCAAAACACGATCGGGTAAAAAACAATGATTGCACGACTTTGCGCCGTCCTCGGGCTGATTCAGATATTGGGCGGCCCGGCGCTCGCCGCCAATGAAAAGCAGCCGGCGCCATCGGGCGGGCTGTTTCAAGGCACTCCCGAGGAGCAGGCCGCCTGCGCCCCCGATTCAACCCGATTTTGTCAGGATGCCATTCCGGACACGTTTCGCGTGCTTGCGTGCCTGCAGGACCATCGCGAAAAACTGAGAAAAGTCTGCCGCAAGGTCCTGGATGACCACGGGCAATAGCCTGCGTCAGATCCGAAACATCAAGCCGAATGATTTTTATGGAGGGCAAACAGGTGGCGCAGGATACTGCGGCTGTCAGGAATTGCGTCGAGAGTTTCAGGGCCGATCGATGCGGCCGCGCTCCCCAGATATCCGCGATTCTTGATGACGGCCCAGAAAACCGGATTCCAGGCCTGCCATACTTTTTCGGCCTCCTCCCGCAACAATCCGACAATCACCTCCGGCACGGGCCCGAACACCTCCGGCAGAGCATGCGAAAGCTCTACATCCCGCAGTACATTCCATTTTGAAAGCCCGCCCATAATCGGCGAACTGATCGAAAACACGACGCGGCCGATACTGGTCTCTCTCACGGCGAACGAGCACATCGCGCACGGCTCGACGATTGAATAGAGCGTGCAGCCGCTCAGATCGGCGCGGCCCAGAATTTTCTGCGCCTCTGAAATGGCGGCCAATTCCGCGTGGTGGGTAATATCGGCGCTCTCCACCACGTGATTGGTACTTTCAACGATGACATCTCCGTCCCTGCAAATAAGTGCGGCAAAGGGCAATTCGCCGCGCTGCGTGCTGGTCGTGGCGAGCTGGATACAACGCCGCATCGTTGCGATGTCGGAGGCAGAATGAACCGGACCATTCTTGTCGGGTGCGGCGACCATTTTCGATGAACCAAATCGAGACGTGCAGATCAGCGTCTTCGGACAATCATGGGCAAGCCGCCCTTTGGCCGCAACGTTACCTTGAGCACCGGCCACGGGTTTGATCCAGGCGCCAACTCAAGCGTGAAGTGGCGCATGATCATGGCGACGACAATCGACGCTTCCTGGATTGCAAAAGCGGCGCCAATGCAAATGCGGGGCCCGACACCAAAGGGAAGATATGCAAATCGGTCGATGGAATTGCGCGCCGCCCCCAGAAACCGGTTCGGATCGAAACGGTCGGGCGCCCGCCACAAGGCGCGGTGCCGGTGAAGAACATAGGACGCGATGACGATCATCGTTCCCGCCTTGATGGGAACGCCGGCAAGTTCGTCCGGCCCAAGCGCAACACGACTGATAGCGGCGATCGGCGGATAGAGCCGGTTGGCCTCATCGATCACGGCCCGCGTCTCAACAAGACGGTCCGCCAGGCCCTCCAGCTCCCCGCTGAGCTCGCGATCAGCCTCGGCCTGGACCCGTTCCCGCCACCGCTGCGATTGCGACAGCAGGAACAGCGACCAGGCAATGCAATTCGCGGTGGTTTCATGACCGGCTGCAATGAACGTCAGGATATTGGCGCGGATTTCGGATTCCGACAGCGATGCACCGGTCTCAGGATCCTTCGCTTCGAGCAGCAGCGAAAGAATATCGCGGGGTGCGTTCCCCGGATCCTGGGCTATCCGCTCGCGGCGGGTTGAAATAATCGAATCGATCGCGGATTCGAACAGGGGGAGCATTGGGCGCACTTTCCAACGTCCGGGGCGCGGAACCACATCGGGCACCCCGAGCATGTCGAATGGATCGATCCGTCCGATCGTTTCGAAATACTTCTTCATGGCGATGCGAATGTCTTCGGCATCGCGACCAAGGCCGTCCGAAAAAATGGTCCGCTCGAGCACTTCCAGCGTGACGCGCGTCGCCTCGACCGCCAGATCCGTGACATGGCCTTCACACTGCGCAAGACGTTCGACCAGGCGGCTGGCGGCGTCGATCATCGCCGCCGAAAAATTCATCACTGTCCTGCGTGCAAAAAGCGGCGCTATGGCCCGCCGTTGCATCCGCCAGTTATGGGATTCGGCTGTCAGCAACCCGCCGGTCAATCCGGCCGACAAGACACGGCGCTGCAACCAGTCTTTCTGGTAGTTGTCGCAATTCTCCATCAGGACACGGCGGATCGCAGCGGGATCACTCACGACCGCGACCCGGCCCATGGACAAGCCGCTCATCACGATCGGCTGCTCGAAATGAGCTGCCGTCCACGCTTCAATCGGATTGTCGGCAAGTACGCGGAGCAGCGCGATCGGGCCCAGCGGCTGCGTCCGCGGGACCGGCGCCGGCGGACTTAGCTCCGCGGGGAGATCAAGCACATCGGCCTCCGTTCAAATACCTCGGCCGACTGGAATCGGCTAAATCTGGACTGCACCGAAAACGGCCACTACGTTACCGAAGTTCCATTTTCATGCAATTAGTCGGTAAAACTTGCGGAACAGGGCACGATTTCGGCCATTTCCGATGCTAAGGATCGCGATTGTCCCTCTCAATATTTCGGGTGTCCGCTCACGTGCCAAACATAACCATCGCAAAGCCGCTCTGTGCCGCATTGGCTGTCTGTCTAATGGCGGCCGGCGCCGCGACGGCCCAGCAGCCAGCCCGCATTTCGACACCTGACGCCACCGGTGAATGGCTGGTGGCCAAGCAGGTTGCACGGATCAGGATTGTGGATTGCGACGGCCGCATGTGGGGTGTGGTCGCATGGGAGGCCACACCGGGCGTTGACCGCAAAAACCCGGATCCAAATCTGCGAACGCGCCCGACCTTGGGAATGCCGATCCTCCTCGGCATGGCACCGAGCCAATACGACAAAAACAAATGGGAAGGCGAAATTTACAATTCGGAAGACGGCCACACTTATTCCGCCAATATCAGCTTGGCCGATCCCAATACGCTGAAGGTGCAAGGTTGCTTTCTCGGCTTCCTATGCGGAGGCGAGAACTGGAGCCGTGTGGACGCAGCGGACACGCCGACGGGCACATCGTCGCAGAAATCGCCGGCAAAACCGCCGGCGACCAGCAAAACGACCGGCACCCGGCCCGCCTCGGCCAACAAGACCGCAAGCACGCAACCGGAATCAAGCGAAGACGTGTGCCTAAGAGTCCTTGGACCGGCGGGGCTTACCCATGAGCGCGGGCTGAAATAACACCGCCGCCGCCAGCGTACACACGAGCGACAGCGCAAGCAGCTTGCCCATGCTCGATGTCCCGGGGTGCTGCGACAGCCACAGGCTCCCGAACGCCGTTGCCGTGGTCAACGCGCTCCAGATCACGGCGCGGGTCAAACTCGACTGCAGAAGATTCGTCCGGCCCGAGCGCCAGGCCATGATGTAGTAGATCTTGAAGGCAACGCCGACGCCCAGCAGCAGCGGCAACGCAATGATGTTGGCGAAATTCAGCGGCATGCCGATCAACACGCAAATCTCCAGCGTGACGACTCCGGCAAGCAGCAGCGGAACCAGCGTCAACAACACATCGCCGAACCGGCGCAGAACGACCCAGAGCAGGATGGCAATCGATATCAGTGCGTAAAATCCTGCCTCCAGAAATGCCCTGACGATCGTCCGGCTGGATTCAAGAATGGAAATCGGCCCGCCGGACGCAGTTGGATAGACCGCAAGGACAGCGCGCGCGAACGACCGCAAGACCTCGGTGTCGTTGGTATCGCCCTTGGGCGAGGCTTCGACGCGGGAACGCCCGTCCGGCGCGACCCATTGGCGTTTGAGGACGTCCGGCAGGTTGTCCTTTGTGACGCGCTGTGCGCCCATGAACCCGCGCAGCTGCGCCAATGCGGTTTCGAGCGGGACAACGAACGCCGTTTGAGCGCGCGCCCGGGTGGGCTCGTCCGCCTGCGCCAGTTTCGTTGCATCATCGGCCAGGCGTTTTGCGGCCGCGGCGCCGGGTCCCGGAGCGTTGCCGGCGATCTTGTTGAGTTGATCGGCCAACCCCTTAAGTGCCGCAACATTTTCAGCATCGCTCGGCGGTTTGCTTGAGGCCGGCGGCTGCAGCACCTGGCCCAGGCGACGGCTCAGGTCCTGGATCGCGGCAAGCTTTTTGTCCTGATCCTGCGGCACAAAGCTGAGCAACGTCGTCGCCTGCAGGACCTGCGGAAGTTTCCGGATCTGGTCGGCAGCGGCGGCAGCGTCGTCGAGGGATGGCGTCACCACGTTGACCGAGTTGATGCCGACACGCGGGTCATTGCCGAGGTCGAGCAGCGTGGATATCGATTCGGTCTGCGTGCTGCGCAGGTGAATCGGGTCGAAGTCGAACGTGAGGAAGTAAAGCAGTGGCGCGCCGAGAACCGCGACCGCCAATGTGGTCACGATCACGGGGACGCGATAGGTCTGCAGAAAATTGTCGACCGGAGCCAGCGCACGATATCCCACCTCTTCCGGTTCGCCGGGGGGGTTGAAGACCGTGATCAGCGCCGGCAGCAGGGTGATGCTTGTGGCGTAGGCAACGAGCATGCCGACGCCCGCGATCTGCCCCAACTCGGAAACGCCGCGATAATCGGTCGGCAAAAACGACAGGAAGCCGGCTGCGACCGCCGCTGCCGCCAGCGTCAGCGGGACACCGATTTTTTGTGCCGCCCTCTCCAGGGCGGGACGAAGCTTGGGGATGTCGTGACGTTCGGCGCGGTAGCGCACGGAAAACTGGATCGCAAAGTCGACGCCCAGCCCGACGAACAGCACGGCGAATGCAACGGATATCATGTTCAATGCGCCGACCATCTTCAGGCCGAGCGCAGCAGTGATGGCGAGCCCTACAAACAGATTGATGAAAACGGCGACAATGATGCGCGTCGATTTCAATGCCAACCAGAGGATCGTCAACACGATAATCATGGTGCCGATGCCGTTGACCAGGGCGCCTTCCTGAACCGTTGCAAACTCCTCGTCTGCCATCGGCACGGATCCGGTCAGCCGCACGCGCGCCTGGTATTTCTCGGCAAGTTTCAAGTCGGATGCAGCCTTGCGAACCGCCGTGCTTGAGACGAGGCCGGGCTGAAGCGCGGAAAAATCGAGTACCGGACGAGTCTGGATGAGCCGCCGAATATCGCTTGCGCTGGACTGCTGTCCGCTGAGCAAAGCCTGCCACGAGAACGAAGCAGGTTTCCCCGCCAATGCGTCCTCGATGGTCGCCGACGCCATCGTCAGTGGCCGCGTCATCGCGTCGAGCGTGATCATCTTGTTTTGCACGCCGATGAGACCAAGCGAGAGCGTGCGCGTCAGTCCGCGAAGGCTCGGATCGCCAACCAGCGTGCCGATCAGTGGTGCGGCCTGCCCTAGCCCCTTCGCGGATTGCTCGACGCTTTCCGTCGGCTGAAACAACAGCCCGTTGCGGGCAAAGAATTCGCTCCCGCCGAGATCGATGACCGAGTGGAACACCTGTGGTTGCGCCGTGAGGCGCGCGGACAGCTCCGCACCGGCACGTGCGGCAAACTCGGCGATCGGTGCATCAACAACCACCAGGGCGGAGCCAAAATGGCCCGGAAAGGCCTTCTCGAATTCGGCCTCGCGCTTGCGCCAGTCGAGATCGGGCGAGATGAGCTTGTTGACGTCAGTATTGATGGCGAAGTGCCGGGCCGAATAAACCCCGGAAACCACAGCGCCCATCAGGGCTAAAGCAATGATTGGCCAAGGAAATCTTGTACAATAACGTACAATCGCCGTAATTATGGACGCAAGCATGGCTATAGAGGCCTTTCGAACCTAGCAGGGTCGTCCCCAACTGTGGCCGCAAGCAGGAAAATCAATGCTTTCCGTGCGGAACTTTTGCTAGCTTTATAAATTAACGCAGACTGAGAACATTCAGGACTGGGCCGGCCAGGCCGGTATTGGGCGACTGAAAATATTCCGTGGGGTTCTGCCAAAGGCACGACCGCTCCGCGTTCGTTGGAGAAGGGTAATTTGACCATGACGGCGCCCAATGAAGACCTTCAAGCAAAATCACCGCTCCCATTCCTAGACAAGATCAAGACGCCTGCCGACCTGCGACGGGTTAATGCGCGTGACCTGCAGCAGGTTGCGGACGAATTGCGCGGCGAGACCATTAATGCCGTTGCCGTTACGGGAGGACACCTGGGGGCAAGTCTGGGTGTCATCGAGTTGACTGTCGCTCTTCACTACATCTTTGACACACCCAATGACAAACTGATCTGGGACGTCGGTCACCAGGCCTATCCACATAAAATCCTGACAGGCCGGCGGGACCGCATCAGGACACTGCGGACGGGCGGCGGCCTCTCCGGTTTCACCAAGCGCTCGGAAAGTGAATATGACTGCTTCGGCGCGGCCCACTCCTCGACGTCGATATCCGCCGGGTTGGGTATGGCGGTCGCCCGCGACCTCGCCGGACAGAACAATAATGTGATCTGCGTTATCGGCGATGGCGCGATTTCCGCCGGCATGGCCTATGAGGCCCTGAACAATGCCGGGGCGATGAATCGCCGCCTGATTGTGATCCTGAACGACAACGAGATGTCGATCGCGCCGCCGGTGGGCGCAATGTCGAATTATCTCACGCGCCTGTTGTCGAGCCCGACGTATTTGTCGCTGCGTGACATCGGGAAACAGGTTGCAGATCGCCTGCCTAAATTCTTCAAGGAAAAGGCGCATCTCGCCGAAGAGCTGGCGCGCGGTTTCGTGACCGGCGGCACACTGTTTGAAGAACTTGGTTTCTATTACGTCGGCATTGTCGACGGCCACGACCTCAATCAGCTGCTGCCCGTGCTCGAAAATATCCGCAATGCGGACAATGGTCCGTTCCTCGTGCACGTGCGTACGCAAAAGGGCAAAGGCTACGCGCCCGCCGAAGCCTCGCAGGATAAATACCACGGCGTCGTCAAATTCGACGTCGCAACCGGCAAACAGCACAAGGGCGCTTCGAACGCGCCGTCGTACACGAAGGTGTTCGGCGAAAGCCTGGTGAAGGAAGCAACGAAGGACGACAAGATCGTCGGCATTACGGCCGCGATGCCGGGCGGCACCGGTATTGATATTTTCACGAAGGCTTTCCCGGATCGTGCGTTTGACGTCGGAATTGCTGAACAGCACGCCGTGACCTTCGCCGCGGGCCTGGCGACCCAGGGTTACAAGCCATTTGTCGCGATTTACTCGACGTTTCTCCAACGCGCCTATGACCAGGTTGTCCACGACGTCGCAATCCAGAGCCTGCCTGTGCGATTCATGATGGATCGCGCAGGTCTGGTGGGCGCCGACGGGCCGACCCATGCCGGCTCGTTTGACCTCGCTTACCTCGGCTGCCTGCCGAATTTCGTGCTGATGGCGGCGGCAGATGAGGCCGAACTCGTCCACATGGTTGCGACCGCGGTTGCAATTGACGATCGGCCCTGCGCGCTCCGCTATCCCCGCGGTGATGGCGTTGGCGTCACGATGCCGGAAGCCGGCGTGCCGCTCGAAATCGGCAAAGGCCGCATCATCAGGGAAGGCAATACGGTGGCCCTGCTTTCGCTCGGCACGCGGCTTGCTGAATGCAGCAAAGCCGCGGAAATGCTCGCGGCGCAAGGGATATCAGCCACGGTCGCCGATGCGCGCTTTGCCAAGCCGCTCGATCGCGACCTCATCCTCCAGCTGGCGCACGACCATGAACTGCTCATCACGGTCGAGGAAGGCGCCGTCGGCGGATTCGGCGCGCAGGTCATGCAGATGCTCAGCGACGCCGGCGCGCTCGATCGTGCGGGATTCAAGATTCGCACGATGGTGTTGCCGGATATCTTCATGGACCACGACAGCCCGCCGGCGATGTACGCCAAGGCGGGGCTCGACGCGAATGGGATTGTCAAGAAAGTGTTCGACGTTTTCGGATCGCGGCAGGCGCCGGAATTGCAGCCCGCCGAGATTGAATTTCTTGCCGAGCGCGCGCAGCGCCGCCGGCAAACGAAAACGATGAACGGACACGCCAAGGGGGCGGCGGAATGAAGGTTATTCTTGCGAAGCCGCGCGGGTTTTGCGCGGGAGTCGTGCGCGCGATCGAAATCGTGGAGCGCGCGCTGGATAAATATGGACCGCCGGTCTACGTGCGGCACGAAATCGTTCACAACAAGTGGGTCGTCGACGCACTCAAGGCCCGCGGCGCGCGTTTTGTCGAGGAACTGTCCGAAGTGCCTCCGAACGCCATCACGATCTTCAGCGCGCATGGCGTGGCAAGAAAAGTCCAGAACGAGGCTTCGGAGCGCGGATTGCGCGTGCTCAATGCCACCTGCCCGCTGGTCTCGAAAGTTCACGCGCAAGGCCGTCACTATCTGCGCAACGGGCGCACGGTGATTTTGGTGGGTCACGCCGGCCATCCCGAGGTCGAAGGCACGCTGGGCCAGATTCCCGGACCCGTCATTCTCGTGCAGACCGAAACGGACGTGAATGCGCTCGATCTGCCGGTTGATACGCCGATCGCCTATGTCACGCAGACCACCCTGAGCGTGGATGACACGCGCGGCATCATTGCCGCGCTATATCGACGCTTTAACGACGTCGTCGGACCGGGCACCGAGGATATTTGCTACGCGACACAGAATCGGCAAACTGCCCTGCTTGAATTGACCAAGTTGGTCGACGTCATTTTCGTGGTCGGCGCCAAAAACAGCTCTAATTCGAACCGTTTGCGTGAAATTGGCATCGAAGCCGGTGTTCCGACCCACCTGATAGCAAATGGCAGTGAAATCGAGCCGGGATGGTTGCAAAACGTCGAGGTTGTTGGCATTACGGCGGGTGCCTCGGCACCGGAGGTCATGGTCCGCGACGTCATCAACACGTTGCGTACGGTCGAGCCGGTGGAGGTCTTCACCCTGCCCGGTCAGGATGAACACATCGAATTCCGGGTTCCGGTCGAATTGCTCGACGTGACCAGTTCTCAGCAAATCAGTAAGGATAGCAATCTTGGGCATTCCCCTTCTTCAGAAACTGTATGTCGGTAGCTACGTCGTTCGCCAGCGTCTGACTGGCCGAAAGCGCTATCCGCTCGTGCTGATGCTTGAGCCCTTGTTCAGGTGCAACCTGGCTTGCGCCGGCTGCGGCAAAATCGACTATCCCGATCCGATCCTGCATCAGAACATGTCGGTGGAAGACGCCCTGCACGCGGTCGACGAATGCGGCGCGCCGGTGGTGTCTATCGCCGGTGGCGAACCATTGCTCCACAAACAGTTGCCTGAAATCGTTCGCGGCATCGTTGCGCGAAAAAAATTCGTCTATCTGTGCACCAACGCGCTGCTGATGGACAAGAAGCTGTCGCAATATGAACCGAGCACGTTCTTCACCTGGTCGGTCCATCTCGATGGCGACAAGGAAATGCACGACCACTCGGTCTGCCAGCCGGGCACCTATGATCGCGCGGTGACGGCAATCAAGCACGCCAAGGAACGCGGCTTCCGCGTCAACATCAATTGCACCTTGTTCAACACCGCGCAGGCCAACCGCGTCGCGGACTTTTTCGACACCGCGATGGAGCTGGGCGTCGATGGCATCACCGTGTCGCCGGGTTACGCCTACGAGCGCGCGCCCGACCAGCAGCACTTCCTCAATCGCGGCAAGACCAAGCAGCTCTTCCGCGACGTATTCAAGCAAGGTCCCAGCAAGACAAAGTGGTCGTTCAGCCAGTCCAGCCTGTTCCTCGACTTCCTTGCCGGCAACCAGACCTACCACTGCACGCCGTGGGGCAATCCGACACGCACCATCTTCGGCTGGCAGAAGCCCTGCTATCTGCTCGGTGAAGGTTACACGAAGACCTTCGACGAGCTGATGAACGGGACCGATTGGGATGCTTACGGCGTCGGCAACTACGAGAAGTGCGCCGACTGTATGGTCCATTCCGGCTTTGAAGCATCCGCGGTCCAGGATGCTGTCGCCCATCCGCTCAAGGCGTTGGGTGTCAGCCTGCGCGGCGTCCGCACCGAAGGCGAAATGAGCCCGGAGATTTCGCTCGCCGGACAGCGGCCGGCGGAATTCGTGTTTTCAAAGCATGTCGAGAACAAGCTCGAGGAAATCAAGAACACGAAGCGCGAACCTGCCATGGTTGAGGCAGACTGACGCGTTTGCGGAGTTAAATTAGCGCGGCGTGGAACTTCCGGACCGCATGGTCCGTTATGTTCGAGAACCGGATAATTCCACCGGTATATGTGGCTACGACCACAGGAATTCGGCGATGCGCTGGCGGACCACCATAGCTCTGGGGATGCTCGGCGCAGCGGTCGCCACCCCTGACCTCGCCCAGGCGCAATTTTCCCCACAAGGCCTCATCGGCGGCATTACGCGCCCGTTCCGGCAGATGCTGGGCCATTTAGGCCACTATCCCCGCGACCATCGCCATCGCACGGCGGCCGCCGATTCACAGGCAGCCGATGGGGCACCGTCAAACGAGGCGCCGGCTTCCGCAGGCGCACGGCTTGGCTGGGCCGGCCCGCCGTCCTGGGCGAGCGCCTACGAGGACATTCTCGGCTTTACATTCTGGCCGGACGATTATGCCGCGCGGCTGCGCGGTCACGGGTTTGACGTGATCGCAAACACCATTAGCGGGCGTTTCGATGCGCCGCGGCGCACCGACCGCGTCGCAACGACGGGCACTGCCACCGGGAATGACGCAGGAAACGATACTTCGAAGACGCGTTGCGACGAAGCGGGCACCCAAGCCGTGTGGCCGGCGGCTCGCGTTGAACAAATTCTGCAATTGACCGACAGCGAGCATGAAGCCCTTGAAAAGCTTCAGTCCGCAGTCCTCCAATCGATGAAAACCGCCAAATCCGACTGTGGTGCGTCGGGAGAGCTCTCGCCACCCGAACGGCTAGGCGCCCTGGTCCAGACGATTTGGGCTGTCCGCGACGCCGGAATATCCGTACGCGAGCCGCTCAAGACTTTCTACGATAGCCTCACAACAACACAGAAAAACAGTTTCGCCAGCCGCCGCCCCCAGGCGGAAGCGCCGGTCGAGGCCAAAGACGCAAACCCCGCCATGAACAAGCAATATCAGGCTTGTGCCGCGCAAAATGCCGAAAAGGCCGAGCGCCTGGCCAAAGAAATTGAAATGCGCGTGCGGCCGACCAAGGATCAGGCGGCGAGTTTCGAGAATTTCCACAAAGTATCGTCCGACATGGCCAAGCTTCTGATCGCGTCATGTGTGAAGCCGATCCCGGCAGATCCGATGGCGCGCCTGGATGACGCCAATGACCAGCTGACGGCCATCAATTATGCGGCAACAACCGTGCAGATCGCGTTTGATGATTTCTACGCCCGATTGGACGGCGCGCAAAAATCGCGCTTTGAGTCACTCGGCCGCTAGACGCTACATGCCGAATGGCACTGCGGCGCTGTTGGTGGCCTTCAGGTTGCGATAGCGCGCAAGCGCCCACAGCGGAAAGAATTTCCTGTAGCCGTGATAGCGCAAATAAAATACGCGCGGAAATCCGGTGGCGGTGAACCGCTCTTCGTCCCAAAACCCATCCGCGACCTGTGCCTGCGCCAGGTACCGCACCCCACGTTCGACCGCGGGATGGTTGATTTCACCGCTCGCCATAAGCCCAAGAAGCGCCCATGCCGTTTGTGATGCGGTGCTGTCCGCGGACTCGTGGCCGCGATACGCGAGCTTGTAGCTCGAGCCGTCTTCGCCCCAGCCGCCGTCGGGATTCTGAATCGCGATGAGCCAATTGACGGCTTTGCGGATTTCCGCAGATTGCGGGTCAACGCCGCACGCATTGAGCGCGCAGAGCGACGACCATGTCCCGTAGATGTAATTCAGGCCCCAGCGGCCATACCAGCTGCCATCCCGCGTTTGCGTTCGGACCAGATAGTCAACGCCGCGCGCCAGCGCCTCACTGTTATCCCGCGTTTCGCCGAGCTGGGCCAGCATCGAGACGCAACGCGCCGTCACATCCTCGGTCGGCGGATCGATCAATGCCCCATGATCGGCAAAGGGAATATTGTTGAGATAGTCGTAGGTGTTGTCGACGTCGAAGGCCGCCCAGCCGCCATTGCCGCTCTGCAGGCCTTTCACCCATTCGACTGCACGCGCGATCGACTGGTCATAGCGGTCGCCGGCGCCAATGCGCCGGGCGCGATCCATGGCCATCACGACCACCGCCGTATCATCGAGATCAGGATAATGCGGATTGGCATATTGGAACGCCCACCCTCCGGGCCGCACATTCGGGCGCCGCGCGGACCAATCACCAATGACGTCAAGGACTTGCAGAGGGAGGAGCCAGTCGAGGCCGCGCAAAGCCGCGGCCCGCGCCTCTTCGCTGCCCGCCTCCAGCAATGCGTGGCAGGTGAGCGCGGTATCCCAAACCGGCGATACGCAAGGTTGGCAGTAGGCCTCATGGTCGCCGACGACCAATAACTTTTCGATCGAGCCGCGCGCGATCGCCGCGTTTGCCTTGTCGCCCAACACGTCAAACATGATCGTCGCGTTCGCCATTGCCGGAAAAATCGCGCCCAGCCCGTCCTCACCGTTGAGATGTTCGGTGACAAAACGGACGGCCCGATCAATCGCGCGTTGCCGCAAACTTTTGGGAAAGAGTTTCACCGCCGGCCGCAAAATGGCGTCGATGCCACGAAACAGCACAAACCAGATCCAGCGCTGGTGTGGTGCCTTGGCCGCGGGTCCGATGGACGATGGCGGCTCGACAAACAACTCATCGATGCCGATGCCAAGCGAATTCTGCGCGCGGGGCCGCAATGCCTGCACCACCAGCAGGGGCACCAACACCGTGCGCGCCCAGTAGGACACCTTCGTGAGGTGAAACGGAAACCAGCGCGGCAGCAGCGTGATCTCGACGGGCATTTCGGGAACGCTGCGCCAGCTCAAGACGCCGAAGAGCGAGAGCAGGACACGCGTGAATACGTTGCAATGGACTGCCCCGCCCCGCGCCAGAATGGCCTCGCGCGCGCGCCGCATGTGATCGTCGTCCGGCTTGTCGCCGATCATCTTCAGCGCGAAATAGGCTTTCACGCTTGCGCTCATGTCGAAATCGCCCAGGTGATAGAGAGCCCAGCCGTTATGCGCGCCCTGGATGCGGCGCAGGTAGTTGGCGATCTTTTGTTCCAGCACTGAATCAATGGGCTCGCCGCGATAGTGCCTCAGCAGCACGTATTCGGCCGGGATGGTCGCATCGGCCTCAAGCTCGAAGACCCAATGCCCGTCTTTTTGCCGGCATGCGAGCAACGCGCGCGTCGCCGCAGCGGCGCCCTGGTCCGCGTCGGCATAGGGCGGCAGGCGGGAGTCCCCGGCGACAGCAATCGTCATGCGGCCGCTCGCAGTCTGAAGCTCACGAGCTCAGCTGCGCGATGACCGGAGCGCACTGCGCTCTCGAGCGTGGCCGGCAGCCCCGTCGCAGTCCAGTCGCCGGCAAGAAACAGGTTGTCCCACGGCGTCTCGGCCGCCGGACGCAGGGCATTCTGCTCCGGCGTGGCGGCGAATGTGGCGCGGCGCTCGCGCACGATTTGCCAGGGCGGGACATTGTCAGGCGGCAGGCCGGCAACCTTGGCGATGTCGCGCCATATCGCCTCTGCCAGCTCCACGCGCGGCATATCGAATAACCGTCCGGCATCACTGATCGTCGCTGAAATTTTGCCCGGGAACGCGAATATCCATTCAGTCGTTCCGTTGATAATGCCCAGCATCGGCGGCACGCGCGCGGGCGGATCGATGCGGAAGTGGGCATTTGCAATCCCGCGGAATTCGGATGGCGCCTTTAAATCGGGCACGAGAGTGGTCGCCACATTGGGTGGTACGGCCAGGATGACCGTGTCATCGCCGCCAAGGTCGACGGAGTGCTTTGCAAATCTGAGCCCCGCCACGCGACCGTCGGAAAGCTGCAGCGCGACCAGCTCATCCTCGAACTCGATCAAGGCCCCACGCTCCCGCAGGTGCGCGATCGCGGGCTCCACAAAAACGGATCCCAATCCGTCGCGGGCGAGCAAGGGCCGGCAGGCCTGGCCGCCGAGCGCAAGCGTTTCGCGGATCAGCGCGCTGGCAAGCTTGGTCGAACCTTCGCGCGGGGTGATGTTCAGCGCTGCAAGCAACAGCGGCTCGAGCAGGCGATCATAGAGCGGCCCGGAGCAGTTCATCACTTCGCCAATCGGCCTGTCTGACGACGTCCAGGCCAGGCGTGCGAGCGGCAAGTAATCGCTGACGGCCGTTTGCGGCACCCGCCGCTCCTTGTCGAAGACCCACCAGGGAAAGCGGCTGTCGCCGAAACGCAAGGTCCATTGCTGGCCGGTTGCGATGTCTATGAATGGAAACTCCGCTTCTTTCGGGCCGCTCAATCCTGCTCTTGAGCCGATCGCGTCGGCGTATGACAGAACAGCGTGGTTGCCCGACAGGAGCAAATGCGTGCCGTTATCGATCAACATTCCGGTCGTTTGGTCGAAGTATGAACGGCAGCGGCCGCCAGCCTGCTTGGTCGCTTCATGGATGGTGACAGCCCGCCCTGCACCGGCCAGCCTTACGCCCGCCGCAAGCCCTGCCAGACCCGCCCCGATAATATGTACCCTGCCGATGTCAGACGAACGCATGCCGTAACGCAATCCAGATTAAACGCGGTTTGTTGATACGGACGCGGCTCCGCGGCCTCGCCCAGCCCCGCGATATCATGCCTTCGAGCATCTGACGATAGACTCCACCCATAATTTTTGGCGCGCGCACGACGCGTTTCGGGCAGCGCGCCATGATTTCGTTCGCTTTCGCGTAGTGTTCGCGCGCACGCTCCGCGACGACGACGCAGGCTTCGCCGAGGCGAGGATCGTCCACGACCAACGCAGGATCACTCGTCGTGATTCCGGCCTTCCGCAATGCCTCCTGCGGCAGGTAAAGCCGGCCGATGGCCGCGTCCTCATCGATGTCGCGCAGGATATTCGTCAGTTGAAGTGCACGGCCGAGATGATAGGCCAACGCAACCCCGTCGGCATCCTCCATCCCGAAAATGCGCACGGATAGCCGGCCGACCGCGGAAGCAACGCGATCGCAGTAAAGATCGAGATCATTGAAACTTGGCGCCCGGATATCGGCGCGCGCATCCATTTCCACGCCATCAATCACCGCAAGGAAATCGTCCTTGCGCAATGCGTAGCGGGCGATAATACGCGCGAGGTGTCCAAGCTTGGGCGGGATGCTTCCGGAATAGAGCGATTCGATATTCTTTCGCCAGACCAGAAGCCCATCCAGGCGTTGCGCATGTGGCGCGTCGCTGTCCGCAATATCGTCGACCGCACGGCAGAACGAATAGATTTCAAACATTGCCTCCCGCTGCTCGCGCCGAAGGATACGCATCGCCAGATAGAATGAGCTGCCGCCCGCGCGGCTGGCGGCCGGCGCAGGATTCTCCGTGATATTTGCAGCCTGCACGTTCATGGGGTCTGGTATCGGCGCGTCGGTGCGACCGTCCGCAGGGCCCGCCGCAGCAAAGCCCGCGTTCCGCCGCTGACAGCCTCAATGGCGGCCTCGCCTTTCGTGAGATGAACGCGCTCGCTCAGCGGATCGCGCGCGCGAAGAACACCCAGCAGCCGGGTCGCCAGCGACTGGATGACGGAAATTTCACAGCCGAGACGCGTGTCGGCAACGCCGGCTTCAAGCCCCTGGCTCTGGCTCAACAGCGCCGAGGTGCGCGTGACCAGCGCATCCATGCAGGCCCGCAGCGCCGGGCTGGCTTTATCGTAACCGAGCGCCTCGACGCCGATTCCCTGTGCCGCCAGCGCGTCGAGCGGAATATAGACCCGGTCGAGTGTCCGGTAGTCCGCGCCGCAATCCTGCAGGTGATTGATGATCTGCAATGCTGCACACAGGGCGTCCGACGCCGGCCAGGTATCCCTCGTCTCGCCATGGACGTCGAGCACGAAGCGCCCGACCGGCATCGCGGAGCGCGAGCAATAATCGATCAGATCGTCCCAGTCCTTGTATCGGAGTTTGGTTGCATCCTGCCGGAAGGCGTTCAGCAAGTCCTGGGCATGGCGGGCCGACAACCCGCGGCTCTGCAAGACATCCCGAAGCACGAGCCCTTCCGGTTCGTCCTTGCCGTTGCCGAGCAAACTCGCTTCGAGACGATCAAGCCGCGCAAGCTTTTCTGTGCTCGCCAGTGTCGGATGATCGGCAATATCGTCGGCAACGCGGACAAATTCGTAAAACGCCAGAATGACCGGCCGGTGCCGCCGCTTGATCAGCCAGGACGCAACGGGGAAATTTTCGTCCCGCGCGCCCTTGCCGGACCGAAGTTGAGCGCTGCTGGTCATTGCATGCTCGGCGCGTCATGAACGCGCCCCTTCCATTGGCCCCCGCGTCGGCGGAGGTATTGATAGGCGGAATTGAGCGTGTAGTACAGGTAAAGCAACGCAATTCCTGGCAAGGCTAAACCCCACAGCGGCGACAGGCGGTAAAACCGCAGCGTCGGGACAAACGACAGCGCGATCGCCAGCCACACGGCCAAGCCCAGGTAACGTGACAGCCCGGATGCGAAGATCGCGAGCATTGGCGCCGCGACAAATGTCAATAACAGGCCGAGTGTCGTCGCAGCGAGCAGCAACGGCGAATAGCGAAGTTGTGCATAGGCTGAGCGCGAAATCATCTGGCGGACGTCGGAAAAGGTCTCATAGGGCCGGACGCTTTGCACACGCTCGCTCAGCCCCAACCAGATTGGCCCTATCACTTTTAGTTTCGCTGCCAGCGAACAATCGTCGATCAGCGCATTGCGGATCCCGGCAATGCCGCCTGCCCGTTCGAGCGCATCCGTACGGACGAGGATGCAGCCGCCCGCAGCGGCGGCCACGCCCGAACTGGAACGGTTGACCCACAGGAACGGGAAAAGCATTTGGAAAAAATAGATGAAAGCCGGCACATGGCTACGCTCGGCGATGCTGGCGCACCGGAGTTTTGCCATAAGCGACACCAGCACATACCGGCCAGCCAAAGAATGAGCCACCAGCCACGCGATCGTGTCCGGCGCATGTACGATATCGGCATCGGTCAGTAGCAGATAGTCAGGACGCGAGGTCTCGGCGGCAGAGATGCCCTCTTTGAGCGCCCACAGCTTTCCAGTCCAGCCGCGGGCCGGTCCTTTGCTGGTGATCACAGCCACCTCGCGCTCAGGCGCGGTCGCGGCCGTGCGCGCAGCGATAGCTCCCGTGTCGTCGCTACTGTCATCGTCGACGACAAAGATTTTGAGCGGCCCGGGATACGTCTGCTGCAACAGCGACTCGACACTCGCACCAATACATTCGGATTCGTTACGGGCAGGAATGACGACGGCAACCGAGGGCCACCGCTCCGCATCCTGCGCGGGACGCGTGCTGTCTCGTATGTCGCTTCGCCAAAACCCGCCGCGGCCACAAATCAGGTAAATCCAGACGGCAACGCAAATGAAACCCAGGGCTTCGCTCATGTAGAGAAACACTTCCGATCGCATTGACCCTCTACCGAAACACCCGATAAACGCTTTGGTTCAAGCGATCTGGCAATATGGACACGTCAGCGGACTTAACCTGGGCTTGGCAAAATGCCGCGATGTGCTTTCAGGCCCAAGGCGCAAGCGTGAGTATATGGGCTCAAGCGCACCCCCGCAAATACCGCGGAATCCGGGACATCTGACGCCTGGGGTTGACGGAATTATTCCATCAACGCGTGGGATCTGCGCCGCACGGCTGCAAACCTACTTGTGCTGTGAACTGGTCGCCCGTTCGCGCAATCGATAAAACTGGATCGCAGCGCGCGCGGTTTCCGGCCGTAGTTTCTTGAACCGATCGAGATACTCGCCGGAAACGCCCACCGGCCGCTGGTCGGCACCCCCCTGCAGCGCCAGCAAGGCGTGCGTCGTCTTCCAGGAAAAATCAATCGACTTTGCCAGAATCAGGATTTGATCGCCGGTATCATGCACCAGAGCGCGCTCCACTGCACCGATCGGCAGATCGGCCAGCAGGCAGATTGCCTCCGCCGTCTCGTCAAATTTTCCACGCGACGCAAATTCGTAGACGCGCGCTTCGGTCAGCTCGCCATTCCTGTGCATCTGCTCGATGTTGGCTCGTGCCACCGGGAAATTGGGCGAATGATCCCGTAACTGGGTCTGAATTTGATCCGCCGCCCGCTTGATCATGTCGCGGACCAGATCCGTCTTGCTGCGATCAGCCGTCTCGAACTTGAGCCGCACGGTTTCCGACGCGGTTTCGAACAATGTCAGCAGATACTCGCGCGGAATTTCCGGGCGCGACCAAACCGTCAGCGCAAGCTCGTCATCGCTTTCGGAGCGTGAGACAAGCGTTGAATAGCCAAACTGTGAAAACTTGGCGCCGGTATTGGCGGCCGTGCTGATGACGACTTCCTGGTTGCCACGCTCGACCAGAATATCCGTAACATTTTCACTAAGATGTCTGCGCTGGGAGATCGCCAGCAGGTGTTCCTGGCCTTTGGTCTTCGCGCCGGCAACCAGCGTGTCGTCGTCGAGAGATTCGGAGCGCTTGAGCACAGGCCCGGCGACGGCAATCGAGTCATCCAGCGCCAGCACCCGGCTCGCATTGAGTGGAGCGTTGGGGACGGCCGAAAGCCTTTCGCCGAATGCGACGCGCGCCGAATGCTCAATTTCCGTCAGCAAGCGGGTCATGACATCGTCGAACAGGGACATCTGCTCGGGATCAAAATGATCCGAACCGGCGACAAACAAATCCGTGATCCGCCGAAGAATATCGGCGCGCGTACCGATATTTTTTTGCTGGATCGCGATCTCAAGCTCATCCACCAGGGATTTATGGCCCGGCCCAATCTTCTGCGCAGCCTCGGAATTTCGATTCCGCCGGTCTGTTGAGGGCGCTGGCTGCAGTGCGTTATTATGCGGCATGATCGACATCTGGAATGTTGTAGGCGCTGTGGAAGTCAATTTGTGACGATGGGCACGCAGACTGGAACAGGAAGCCCTGCAGCGACGTCACACCGGCCAGGCGCAAAAGCCGATATTGTTCGACCGTTTCCACGCCTTCGGCGGTGGTCGCAATATCGAGGCTCCGCGCCAATGTAAGAGTGGCGGCGATAATTGCCGCGCATTCAGTGCGTTTCGTCAAGTTCTGGATGAACGATTTATCGACCTTGATCTTGTTGAACGGGAACATCATCAGCTGACTCAGCGACGAATATCCGGTGCCGAAATCATCGAGCGCAACCGCGATTCCAAGATTCTTGAACTGATGCAGGACCGGCAGACACTCGGTTGCCGATTCGATAAGGGCCGTTTCCGTGATCTCCAACTCCAGCCGCTCAGGCGGCAATCCCGACTGCGCCAGTGCGCAGATGACAATATCGACCAGATTGTTCTTTCTGAATTGCACCGCGGACAAATTGACCGCCACTTTGATGTCTTTGGGCCAGCGCGCGGCATCCGCGCAGGCCGTCTGCAATAGCCATTCGCCGATATGCGTGATCATGCCGGTTTCTTCCGCGAGCGGAATAAACTGGTCGGGCAGGATTATGCCCTTTGTCGGATGCCGCCACCGGATCAGCGCCTCGGCACCGCAAATTACACTGGTCTTGGTGTCGATGATCGGCTGATAATAAAGCTCAAGCTCGTCTTGCTGGACGGCGCGGCGCAACTCGCTTTCGAGCTCGTGGCGCGCGCTGGCGGCCAGGCTCATTTCCGGATCGAAGAAGCGATATCCGTTTCGGCCAGCGGATTTGGCGCGATACAAAGCCAGGTCCGCCATCTTCATGAGACTATCGGAACTGGCCGCGTGCTCGGGTGCGAGGGCAATTCCGATACTCGTAGCAATGTTCACTTCATTGCCTTCAATATTAAACGGCCTCGAGATCACGTCGATAATCCGGTCCGCAAGCGCCGACGCCGCCTCGCGCTGGTTATTGTCCCGGTCCTGAACAATTGCGAATTCGTCACCGCCAAGACGCGCGAGCACGTCGGTTTCCCGAAGCGACGCCTTGAGACGCGCCGCGGTTTCACGCAGCAATGCATCCCCAACCGCGTGGCCGAGCGTGTCATTGACGTGCTTGAAGCGATCAAGGTCCAGCAGAAGCACTGCAAATGGATCGCCGCGCCTTCGGTGCCGCGCAACTGCCTCTTCAATTTTTTCCATGATCGCGAGGCGATTGGCGAGGCCCGTCAGCACGTCATGATGCGCCATGAATGCAATGCGCTGTTCCGACCTTTTCCGCTCTGTAACATCCTCGATAACGACGACGAGATGCTTCGGCGTACCTTGCGGGTCACGGACGACGATGCGGCTTGTGGCCAGGATGCGCGAATGGCCAACAGGCATCTCAATTTCGTAGTCGCTTGGATAGGCGCCAATCACGCCTGCAAGCGCTTCGCTGTCGGTCGCATCAATCCGCTCGGCATCCCTGGTACGATAGATATCGAACACGGTTTTCCCGACGACATCGGCCCTCGTCACCTTGAGCATCGCCTCAAACGCGCGGTTCACGAGCACAAACTTGCGCGTCACGGCGTCTTTCACCACGACTGCAACGGGAACATTCTCGATGATTGAATTCAGAAATTGCTTCGCTTCACCGAGTTCGCGCTCGGCATGCAGATGCGCAGTAATGTCCTGGTGGACGGCGACGGAACCGCCATCGGGCATGGCCTTGCGGCTGACCGAAAATGTCCGGCCGTCCTTGAGTTCGTTGATGACGTATCCCGGGTCCGGCAGGAACGCTTCCTCAAGCCGATCCTTGACATATTTATGCGGGTCCTGCGGGCACGAACCGGCCCTTACGCGGGCTTGCAAGATCTCCGGCAGCGTCGTTCCAGGTTTTACATCGTCCGGGTTCAGCCCGTACATCCTGCTGTAGAGATCATTGGCAAGTACGAGCCTCCGGTCCGCCCCAAACATGCAAATTCCCTGGGGCATGTTTTCCAGGGTTGCATTCAATAGCATGTTGGTATGTTCGAGGCGCCGTTTGGCGCGATCCCTCAGGATATGGCCCCGGACGCTTAAGACCGTCGCGGCCAGAATAAGCAACGTCAGCACGGCGGCGATTAGGTAGGCTGATTTTTTTTGTGCATCGAGGCGCGAAAACACCTCGTGTGACGCGAGACCAACCGTAATGACGAGAGGAAACTCCGCGACCGATCGGTAAGCTATCAAACGTTGAACACTGTCGCTTAAATTGCTCTGCGTGTAGTACCATCCGGCTGGCGACGCTCTTTTGAACAGATCGGCGCCCGAAAAATCCTTTCCGAGTACTGACAGCGTGTGGCCGCTGGTCGCGCGAACAATTCCATCCAGCCCGATGACCCGGATGTAGCCTTCGCGGCCGATATCGACAGAGTTATAGATACGCGTCAGATAACTCGGATCGAGCGCTGCAACTATTGCACCCTTGAAAGATTTGTCGGCTATTCCGAGCGGACGTGAAAACTGTATCGACCATTTCCCCGTGGATTGATTGAATTTGGGTTTGCTGATGGTCAGCTTGTCAATCGATGAGTCGACAAGGGCGCGATCCTGCGCGCTGCCGCCGTCATCGTGCTTGGCGGCCCTGTCGCTGCTGAGTCTTAAATTTCCATCGCTGTCGACAATACTGACTTTCAGATCTTCATCGTTGAGAACGCGGCTCGATTTAAGCCACCCAGCCAGGTCAAACTTATTTCTGTCCCGCTCATAGAGCGACCGGATAATCACCAAGGTGCGGTCGATTTCGCCCAGCGACCGAAGCAGATGTTCTTCCAGTGCACCCGCCAGATTTGTGGAATTTTGAATCGCGGCCCGTTCGGCGCTCTCGTGCTCGTTTCTCAGAAAGAAAAACAGCGTCGCCCATACGAGGCCAATCAGGATGACCCCGAACAGCACCGATCGGTACTTGAGAAACGGCTGCCACGACTTTGCAAAATTGGTCATGGAGAAAGCCGCAAGGCCATCATTGCCAATCATTTCAAATAATTAGTCGAAAGCCATTGATTTTCCGTTATATGGAACCGCGAGTCGTCCAGCCGCTTGCGATCAAAAAAAAGCGCGTGCCGCGCGCGTTAATAATTTATTTTGCGTTAGAGCGCTTTCGATCAACGGCTGCGCGCCTGAACGAGCCAGGCTGCGTTGTCCAAAGTTAATCGCAACAGATCTGCGTTCACGTGACGTTTAGGATGCCGAACGCGGATGCTTCGCCGCGAGCCGGCGGGCGCGCCATCAGAAGATGACTTTAGGCCGACGTCACAAGATCGCGCAGCGCGTCCGGAGCAAAAATGACGATCCCGCCGCGTTCGAGCTTGAGCCACTTCCGGCGCTGCCAATCCTGCAACTGCTTGTTGGCGCTCTCCCGCGAAACCCCAATCATCTGACTTATTTCACGCTGGGTGACATGAATCTTGCTGCTGGGCAGCGCGGTCGCCGACGGCTGGTGGAGATGCAACAGGACTTTGGCGAGGCGGTTCGGCAATCCGAGGAACACGATATCCTCGACCTGCTCGCTCGTGCGGCGCAACCGCGCGCACAGTATATTGATCAATCGTATCGCGACTTCAGGATCATCCCGCAATATCGGGATGAAATCGCGACGCTCTATAACCATGAGCTCACAGTTGTCGATCGCAACCGCGTCAGCGGAGCGTTGCCCGCCGTCGAGAAAGGCAATTTCCCCGAAAAGCTCGCCGGGAATGACCAGGTTAAAAATAGCATCTTTTCCCTGTTCGGAAGGCGCGCTGATTCTCACGGCGCCGGCACGCACCGCGTAAAGTTTCGACCCGATATCGCCTTTATGAAATATCGCTGCGCCTTTTTTCACCCGTGTCGTGATGACACGAGGGGCCAGCCGATCGATTATTGTATTGCCTAAGTCCTTGAAAAACGGGTGGGCGCGAAGCAACGCATGCTTGTCGAACGACTGCGGCTGAACATTCCTTTTCGCGCCCGTTGCCATCTTACATTTTGCCCCACCTGAAGTTCTCAATACTTAACATACGACAGACTAGGTCAGCCGGTATTCTGTCCGGCGAAGGTCCAAAACTTACTTTGGCTGTTTAACTCTAACAGTGAAACAATTCGACTAAGTTCGCTTAAATGCACCGGTTTTATGACAGCCTCACCATGCGAGCTTTGGTTGCAGATCGGCGATTTTCGGGCCCTGCAGGGTCGCTCGGGCATATGCAGCGGCAGAATTCCTTGGTGGCCCGCACTACCGATCACTTCCGTTTTCGTCAACCGTACCGGCGCGGACGACCGGCCACCATTCACACTGCGTGCATGAGACCGTACACTAGGCCTCATCCCGGGCTTGGAGGGCAGACATGGACGGGCCAAAGAAAGTCGACGACGGGCCAAAGAAAATCGCCATCGGTTGCCAGGGCGGCGGGATGCACGCTGCTTTCGAGGTCGGCGTCCTCACCGAAATCCTCAAGGACGTCCGCGACACCGGGCGGTTCGAACTCGTCGGCTTGAGCGGGACGTCGGCCGGCGCTTTGTGCGCACTCATGGCCTGGTATGGCCTTGCTCCGAAGGCCGGGAAACCCGGCTCTGCCGATCAAGCGATCGAATGCCTCAACGACTTCTGGGACGGCTTCGTTGCGAGCACGGGCTCCGAGACTGCGCTGAATTTACTGACCTACGGCGCATTCTGGGCGGAAGAGAAAGAAATCCCGTTACTTGGAGTAAATGCCCCCATCCTCGGCATCAATCCCTACGCCGTACTCTACAAGGCGATCGCGGCCAGCCTGCCGAGCCTTGGCGTCCGCAAGCAATATTTCGACCTGGAGGAGATGCTTGCGAAAGCTTGTCCGGATTTCGACCGGATCGCATGGCAAGATTTATCGACGCGCGTGCTGATCGGCGCCTCGGAGGTCGTCAACGGTTTCGAGACGGTGTTTGACTCCGACGTCAACAGGAAAAAGCAGCACGAAAATAAAGGAATGCACCCCGTAAAAGTCACCAAGGACAGGTCTCGTTACTGGCGCCAGAAATTGCCACTCACTTTGTCCGGGGTCGCCGCATCAGGAACATTGCCCGCTCTGCGCGAGGCCGAGCATATCAAGCCGGGTGGCCATTACTGGGACGGGCTTTACTCGCAGAATCCGCCCGTGCGCGAGTTCTTCGATCCGCCCGTGGACAAGGACAAAAAAGAGTCCAGACATGTCCCCCACGAACTGTGGATCATTCGCATCAACCCCCAGCAATGGCCGGAGGTCCCTGCAACCAACAAAGACATCCAGGACCGTCAGAACGAACTGATGGGAAATCTGTCGCTCAACAAAGACCTGGACTTCATTATGACGGTCAACGCGTGGACCGAAGCCTACAAAGATCAGCAATTTGCGGTTGACCACAAGTTTGTGACGGTACGTACGATCAAGATGGAAAAAGAAACCGCAGACGCGCTTTCATATTCATCCAAGTTCAATCGCAGTCGCGACTTCATGGACGAGCTGCGCAAGGAGGGCCGCAAGGTGACGCGCGAGTGGCTCGACCGCTGGCATAACGGCAAGGCCGACTGCTACCCCGAGGACGCCGCGTATTGAATAGTCCGATGACGTAGCCGGGCAAACGAACCCAAAGGACGATGGTGCTCAGATGCCGAATGAGAAAAAAAGCAGCTCAGACGATATTCAAGATTTCAAAGACAGCCTCTTCAGGAATTTTTCCTTGCTGGCTTTGCCGTGGGTGTCCTTCCAGCGCGACATGCTCGCAATATTGAAAAAAGGCATTGAAGATACGAGTCATGTCAAACCCATGCAGAAACTGACATTGCTCGAGCTGCACGCCCTGATGATGATCGTGGATCCATCGCGAACGTGGCGAAGTCCCTTTGATGCCGATTTTGAAAAGCGCGTGGAGGATGCCTACAAGGAAACCTTCCCCAAGCTGCTCTCCGGTGCGGTTAATTTTATCGAAGCCCAGGAGATCATCTTGCAGCGCGCCAGTGATGCGCTCATCACGCTAAAGGATGGCAATAAAGCCAAAAGCCCCGGCAAGTAGAAAAGTCGCGGGTCTCATCCGGCTGAATCGACGCCGATGAGATTTCTGCATCAGCTTATTTTGCGTGCTGACACTGAATTAAAAATGCTTGCGTCGGTCGAGGTGTCAAGATGAGTGATGTACGGCGGAATGTTGACCTCGCGATCATTGGATTGTCTTGCCGATTTCCCGGAGCAGCCACCGCCGAAGAGTACTGGAAGAATTTGTGTAGCGGCGTTGAATCCATCACGTTTTTTTCCGATCAGGAACTCATCGAGGGCGGCGCCGACCCGGCTTTGGTCGCCAATCCCAGATACGTCAAGGCGGCGCCGATGCTGCGAGACGTCGAGATGTTCGACGAATCGTTTTTCGGCTACTCCCCGAAAGACGCCGCACTGATGGACCCGCAGCATCGCCTCTTTCTGGAGGTGTGCTGGGAAACGTTCGAAAACGCCGGGTACGACCCGATCGGTTACCCTGGAAAAGTCGGCGTGCTCTCGACGGCCGGCGGCGTTGTGACAAGCTATCTTCTGGCAAAACTTCACCACGCGGAGTTCCCCGGCCAGACAGCCAGCACGTCGCACATCAATAACGACAAGGACTTCCTCAGCACCCGCGTTTCCTACAAGCTCAATCTCAGAGGTCCCAGCTATACGATTCAGTCGGCGTGCTCGTCGTCTTTGTTGGCGGTCCACCAGGCCTGCCAGAACCTCAGGTTCGATGAGTGCGACATGATGCTGGTAGGAGGCTCGGTGGTGCGCGTGCCGCAGATCGAGGGGTATCTGGCGGAAAAGCGAAACGTTCATTCTCTCGACGGGCACTGCCGTCCCTTCGACTCGGCTGGCCAGGGGACCATTTTTGCCAGCGGTGTCGGGGCCGTGTTGATCAAGCCCTTGCAGCGGGCGGTCGCGGATCGCGACCACATCTTTGCAGTGATCAAAGGAACTGCGGCGAATAACGACGGGTCGGCCAAGAGCAGCTACACCGCGCCGAGCCTGGGCCAGCAATCCCAGGCGGTTGCCGATGCCCTGAATTTGGCGGGGGTCAGCGCCGACAGCATCGGCTACGTCGAATGCCACGCCACCGGTACGGCCGTTGGCGATCCGCTGGAAATCGAAGCCCTGACCCTGGCCTTCCGAAAGGAGACCAGCCGCAAGCAGTACTGCGCCGTCGGTTCGGTGAAGGCCAACATCGGACATCCGGAACAGGCGGCGGGGATAGCCGGGCTGATCAAAACCGCGCTCGTGCTTCATCACAGGAAAATTCCGCCAAGCATCAATTATCAATCGCCAAATCCGGCCATCGATTTTGCATCGTCGCCCTTCTACGTGAACGCGACGCTCCAGGATTTTCCCCGTGCTGACACGCCGCGGCGTGCGGCGCTGAATAGTCTGGGAATTGGCGGCACGAATGCATTCGCCATCCTGGAGGAGGCGCCACGGGCCACTGCGAGCGCAGCCCAGTCGCCAGACCAATTTCCGTGCTTGGTCACCCTCTCCGCCAAAAGTGCCGAGGCATTGGTGGCGCGTGTCGGGCAGCTTCTGGATTGGCTCAACGATAATCCTGACGCACCGATTGGTGACCTCTGCTACACCACCAACGTCAGCAGAAGCCAGTTCGCCTTCCGCTTCGCCACATCCGCCCGATCAGTCGCGGAGTTGAAAAACCGCCTCGCATCGTGGCTGCGAACGGCAGGCGATCCTGCGAATTTGCAGCGCACCAGCAGCGCGCCAATCGCTTTCATGTTTTCCGGCCAGGGTTCGCAGCATGCCGGCATGGCCGCGCAGCTCTATCGCACGCACTCCGTTTTTCGGGATGCCATGGATCGCTGCGATGCGCTGGCGAAACCGGACCTTGAACACGGCTTGCTCGACGTAATTTTTGCCAGGGGCGATGATGCGGCGTTGGTTGACCGCACTGACTACACCCAGCCCGCGCTGTTCGCAGTTGAATATGCCCTCGCGGAGCTTTTGAAATCCTGGGGCGTCGCGCCGGATGCGGTGATCGGGCACAGCCTGGGAGAATTTGTCGCTGCCTGTACCGCGAATGTCATGACGCTCGAGGACGCCCTGCGTCTGGTCATTGCTCGCGGTGCATTGATGCATCAAATGCCGAGCGGCGGCATGGCCGCGATATTCGCCGCGGAACCTGTGGTGCGTACGCTCATCGACATGCTCGCCCCCGGTTTGGCAGTGGCCGCAATGAACGGGCCGCAAAATACGGTCGTGTCCGGCGGCAAGGAGGAATTGAAAGCGCTACTGGAGGAGTTGGACCGGCAACACATCAGCTATCGGGAATTGCAGGTATCCAACGCCTTTCACTCGCCGCACACCGAACCCATCCTCGACGATCTGGAAAATGTTGCGGGCCGGATCACGTTTAATGCACCGAAACTAGCCTTGATATCCAACCTCACCGGCGCATTGATGCCGGCCGCGCCCGACAAATTTTATTGGCGGCGGCATCTTCGCGAGCCGGTGCGGTTCGAAGATGGAATGCGTGCGCTCGCTGAGCTTGGGTGCCGGACATTCGTTGAGGTCGGCCCACATCCTGTTCTGCTGCCGATTGCACAGGCTTGCCTTGGGCCAAAGGCCAGGTCTTCCGGCTGGACTGCGACGCTCAATCGCCAAAAGCCGGACGCCGACTCGATGACCGAAATGCTGGTCGCGTTGTATCGCGCCGGCCACAACATAAACTGGGCCGCAGTGCATGCCGACGCGTCGTGGCGGCGAATTCCGTTGCCGACTTATCCCTTCCAGCGAAAGCGCCACTGGATCGAAGACAATACGACCCATACCGGGCGGGCCCGGGAGGTTGTCCAACGATTCCATCCGTTGGTGGGAGCTCGCATAAATTCCACGACCGAAGAGGTTTGCTATGAGGCGCGCTACGGCGTGCAGCACACTGCCTTCCTTTCCGATCACAAACTTGCGGGAACGATCGTTCTCCCCACCACGGCGCAACTGGAGGCAGCCACAGTCGTTGGCCGGGCGCTTTTTGCAACGTCACGGATCAGTTTTGATAACGCGATGCATCACCGCGCGATGTCATTTGCCAATGGGGAAGATCGGACAGTGCGAGTGTTGGTCACCCCACTGAAGTCCGACAGGGCAAGTTTCAAGCTGGTCAGTGCAGACACCAACGATCCGAAAGTCTGGCATACCCACATGACGGGTACGCTGCGCAAGTCAGAGGCGCCATCCGGACCGGCCTTTTCGGCGAAACAGGTTCGGGATCGTTGTCAGAAAACCCTGCCTGTTGCCGATGTCTACGAGCGTCTGGACAGCCTCGGACTCGAATACGGACCGAGTTTTCGTGGCATCCGCGAATTGTATCTCGGTCAGCATGAGACGCTGGCCAAGGTCCAGATCCCGGAGGGTTTGGCAGATACGCAATATCTGATGCACCCCGCATTCCTGGATGCCTGCCTGCACTCCTATCCGCTGGTCCTTGACGACGCCGCGAAAGCCAAAAGCGACCGTCGCACCTCCTACCTGCCCGTCTCGCTGGAAGGATTCCGTTGCTATCAGGATGGGGCCGACAAAGCATGGGTGCACACAAGGCTGCGGAATGTCGGGAATGATGACACGCAGGTGATCGACATCCGGGTTTACGACGAGGCCGAGCGGCCGGTTGCAGATCTGGACGGACTGACCGTGCGCCTGTTGCCGCTTGATAAAGTGCAATCAGCCCACGCTCGCACCGACGACTTGTTCTACCGGGCGGCCTGGCGAAGGAGCGTTAGAAAATCCACCAGCCTTGAAAAGGAGCGCGCGCCCGCGAGCTGGATGATCTTTGCCGACGCAAAAGGCGTCGGTGTTGCGCTGGCCGGCAGGCTGGAAGCCGCTGGCCATCATTGCCACCTCGTCTACAGGGACAATGCTTTCGCCCAGCCCGGCAAACGAACGTGGACCGTCAATGAACGGCAGCCGCGCGATTTTCGCCGGTTGCTGGAGCAATTCGCTGCGCGCGAGACGCTGCGATGCGACGGCGTGGTCTACCTCTGGGGTCTGGATGCCCCATCGTTAGACGGCCTGACGCTTGCGCGATTGAAGAGCGGCAGCGAGATGATGGGCCGCGGGGCGCTCGCGATCTTGCAGGCCCTCGCCGAAACCCGGTCGACCAATCCGATCGGCCGCCGGCTCTGGCTTGTCACGGCAAGCACTCAAAACACAGACGGACAAAACCAGCCTGTTGATCCGGTCCAGGCCCCGCTATGGGGTTTAGGACGAACCGCTGCGATCGAGTATCCGGGCATTTGGGGCGGACTGATTGACCTGCAACTGGATGGTGACCTGACGCCCGATGTCGACGTGTTGGCGACGGAGTTGCTCTACCCGGATGGCGAGACCCAGATTGCCATCTCCGCCCGCGGCGAGCGCCATATCCAACGGCTCGTCCCGCAATCGCTAGACGCGCTGCCGGCCCGGCAGCCGCGCGTGCGCGGGGACGCCACCTATCTCGTGACCGGTGGCCTGGGAATGCTGGGGCGCCGCGTCGCTCGATGGCTCATCAGCAACGGTGCGAAGCATCTGGTCCTGACGGGTCGAAATGCAAATCCGGATGCGGCACAAGAACTGTTCAGTCCGGCGGAATCCACAGGCGTATCGATCAAGCTCGTGGCCGCCGACATCAGCCGTGATGACGACGTCGGTCGCCTTATCCGGACCATCAACAAGGAAGGCCCGCCGTTAAAAGGCATCGTGCACTCGGCGGGCATTTTGGATGATGGAATCCTCGCTCAACTTGACTGGGATCGGTTCGCGCGCGTGTTCGCTCCCAAGATTTATGGAAGCTGGCTTCTGCACGAGCACACGAAAACGCTGGAGCTCGACTTCTTCATCTTGCAATCCTCGTTACTGAGCTTGTTGGGCTCTGCCGGCCAGGCAAACTACAGCGCCGGTAATACTTTTCTTGATTCCCTGGCGGCTCACCGCCGTGCTGCGGGCTTGCCCGCCATGGCGATCAACTGGTCTGCCTGGTCGGAGGGCGGCTTGGCCACCCTTTCGGGTGCGCGCGGCGAGGAAATGTGGTCGTCGCTGGGCGTAAAATTTATTTCACCCGATCTCGCAATGCAGGGTTTCGACAGACTGATGCACTGCGATGTGACGCAGATCGCGGTCGCAATTGCTGATTGGTCCACTTACGCCAGCAAGGTGGGCAAGCCCCCGTTCCTCGCAGAGCTCATCCATGGCGACGCGGGATCGTCTCAATCTGCGCCACGAAGACGCGGCGCTGCCGCCCCTCCGGTGGCGGTGAAGGGCGACGTGCCCCAGCAGCTTTTGGGCCGATTGCAGCAGCGCATCATGGCGGAGCTCGGTTTCGCAGAGCCGATCGATCCAGACCGGCCATTGAATGAAATTGGCCTGGATTCATTGCGGTCGGTAACGCTCGCGAATAACCTCGAAGACGAATTCGGGATCCTGATTTCGATCTCGGAGCTCATCACCGGACCGACGATCAACCAGCTGGCGCAACATCTGTCCGGCCTGTTTGCACAACGCGCAAACAGCGAGGCGGCCGATTCGGCAGCGCCCTCGTCGGTGGCAATAAGCGCTGGTGCTTCCGCGCCGGACGACGCAGTCGTCGAGCATTCTGAAAATGGGCACGGCGCGCTGGATTATTTTGATGTCGGGACGAACGAGCCGGCACCGCCGGCCAATGTGGCGGGCAACGGAGCCGCCGCGGTACTTCGACCCGCCAATGGGGCCGCCTCGCGCAGTGCCGGAAAGTGGCTGATTGCACCGCGGCCCAATCCCGGCGCGAAAGTCCGTTTGTTCTGTTTCCCCTACGCCGGCGGCGGCCTCACGTCTTTTCGGTCCTGGGCGCAGCTGCTCGATGGCGCCGTGGAGGTGGTGGCGGTCGAGCCGCCGGGACGCGGAACCCGTATCAATGAAACGCCCGTCGACGACCTGGATAATTTCGTCGAAGGCCTCTTGCCGGAATTGGTTCAGTGGCTGGACAGGCCATCGGCGTTTTTTGGCCACTGCCTCGGCGGACTGACGATGTTTGCAACGCTATGTGCCCTGCCCGATGCCCGCGCGCGCTTCGTCAAGCATGCGTTTGCCTGCGGCGTTCGGCCCCCGCATCTGTTGAAGCGCAGGCGGGAGTTCGAGGACAACCTTGTCTACGACATGATGCTGCGCGGGGAGTTTGACTTGAGAATTCCCCCTTACGCCCAGACCGACGAGATCTTCGCGGATATCATCCGGCAGTTCGATACGCCTGCGGCCAACAAGATGCTGGAGATACCGAGGCTGCGGAAGGTATTGTTGCCGACAATCCGCGCCGAGTTCGGCATGGCCTACAAATATGAGTATCAGCCAGTCGAGCCCTTCGCCTTCCCGATCAGCAGCTTCGTCGGCGATGCGGACCCCTGGGTCTCGGAAGAAGACTCGGCCGGTTGGGGCGAGTTCACCCGCGGCGGGTTCACCAACCACGTGCGCAAGGGCTCACATTTTCTGATGGCGGACGACGGCGAATATATTCTGCAAACAATCAACCGGGAGTTTGAAACTTTCGTTGTGCAGTAAGCTCTGCTTCCAATTGCTCGAAAGAGCAATCACGCGCGGTAGGAACTCTTTTCCAGCCTTGCCTTGGCGCGGACGAGATCCGCGGTATCAAAGCCTTCGCTGAACGTCTGGTAGATCTCGCCGAGCTGCAAGCGGCCCTTGTCTGCGTCTTTTTTCAGATCGTGCAAATCGCACATGCTCAGGCAAATTTTCAGCTCAAGCGATTTTGCCTTCTGTTCGTGCGCGATCGTAAGGCCTTTGGAAAAATAAAGCTGCGCCTGATCCAGGTTCTGGTTCGATCGCAGGTGTGTTTCGCCGAGCAATCGATATATTTCCGCCGCATAGAAGCGCTCGACGTCCTCGCCTTCGAGTCTCAATTGCACCTGCTCCAGGAATTCGAGCGCCTGCTCGTAACGTTTGTTCTTGATGCATACATCGACCAGCAATCCCAGGGAGTACGAGTCAAACAGCAACGCGCCGATCGCCCGCTCCTGTTGCAGGCCTTCCTGAATTTCGGCAATGCCTTTCTCGAATTCGCCCTGCTGGGCGCTTGCCCATCCCCGCAAAATCAGGGCCATGGCGCGATAGTGCACAAACTCATGCTCTTCGCAGAGCGCGATGGCCGCGTCAGCCTGGCTTGCGACGAGCGCGGATTCGCCGCGCAGCTGGTGCACGCGCAGGCTTATTGTTCGCGCCATTGCATCGCTGAACGGATGCCGAGCGTCATCGGCATAACGGCGGGCATCCGCACATAGCCGCAATGCCTGATCTGGATAACCGAGAAACCAGAGGGCCAGCGCGTCGTATGACCGGACGTGAACGCGCGGGTCCTGCGCTGACAGGTCGAAATACGCCGTGGCCTTGGCGTCCTCGCATAAGCCTAGACCGCGCTCCAGCTCGGTGTGGGCAGCGGAAAATTTGCCTTGTGCAAATGAGGTAAACCCGAGGGCTTCGTGGGCAAGAACCCGGCAAACTGAATCGTCGATGCTCTCGGCGGATTTCAGCAAATATTCGGCAAGGGCTTGCGCTTCAGGAAGGGCCGCACGCAGGAAATTCCAGGTCCACATACCAAACACCGCCGGGAAGGTATGTTCATCAAGTCCACTCTCTTTGCACAACTGGAGTGCGCGCGTATACGCGCGCTTCACACTGTCGGAACTCCAGCCTTTTGTTGTCCGCAGGGAATTGCCGAGCGAGGTTTGAAGCAGCAGCTCAAGCTTGTTGCGCAGCATCGGGTCGTCGATGCCAGGAATCAATTTCAATCCCCGTTCCAGATGGCCAACGGCAGCGTTCGCCGAGCGGCTCAGCGCGAGGTTGCCGGCCTTTAGCCAGTAGTTGATCGCTGGTTCAACGAGACCGGCTTCCGTGAAGTGGTGAGCCACGATTTCCGGCTGGCTTGCGACAATGTCTGGAAACTTTTCTTCCATCTTGCGCGCGATCTGGCCGTGCAACTGCTGCCGCCGGCTCTTGAGCAAGCTCTCATAGGCCACGTCCCGCACCAAAGTGTGCTTGAAGCTATAGACCGCTTCCGGTGGCTCGCCATGGCGGAACACGAGTTCAGCTTCCTCAAGCTGGGCGAGAGCCTGTTTCAAGGCCGGCTCTTTGCGCCCGGCCACCTCACGAATGAGGGAGTAGGAGAACTCGCGCCCGATCGCGGCTCCGATTTGGCCGATCTCTTTCACCGGCGCCATCCGGTCGAGGCGTGCCATCAAGGAGTCCTGGAGTGTCGCCGGAATGGCGAGCGGCAGCAGCGCTCCACCGAGTCGATAGCCGTCGCCGTCCTTGACCAGGATGTCGCCTTCAAGGACCGCCTTTGTGAGCTCCTCGACGAACAACGGGTTGCCGTCGGTCTTGGCGATAATCTGGTTCATCACTTCGGCCGGCAGTGCATGGCCGTGGGTGACCTGCGTAACAATGGTTTCAACATTGCCGCGGTCGAGGCGCCCGAGCTTTATGACGCCGACATTCGGCAGGCCCACCCAAGGCGGCTCGAATTCAGGCCGAAGCGTAAAAAGAGCAAGGGCCGGTATCTGGCGCATTCGATCGATCATGAGATCGAGCAGTTCGAGCGAGGTGGCATCGGCCCAATGCGCGTCCTCGAACAAGAGCAGGATCGGTTTCTGACGCGCGAGCCTTTCAAATTGATCGAGGAGTGCCGCCAGCGTGCGGCGAAGCTGCTGCGCGGGACTCAGCGTCAAGGCCGGATACCGGCCGCTCAATGGGATCGACAGCAGCGCGGCTAACAGCGGGACTGCATTCCGGGCTTGCGCCCCGGTTTTGCCGAGAAGCGCTTCCAGTCTGTCGAGGCGCTGTGGGGGCGTATCGTCCGCCTTGAAGCCCGCCGCCCGCTCCAATTGGACAATGAACGGATAAAGCGTGCTGTTGGTGTGGTACGGCGAACACTGGTAACGCAAGACCGTGTGCGGTTCGTCGGCAATGCGCTCTTCGAGCGCCGCCGCGAGGCGCGATTTGCCAATCCCCGGTTCACCCGAGATCAGCACGACCTGACCCTCACCTTTCCAGGCGAGGTGCTGGCGCTTCGCGAGGAAATCGATTTCCTCCTCGCGGCCAATGAGGTTTGACAGGCCGGCCGTATGGACCGCCGCAAAGCGGCTCTCGGAGGCTGACACGCCTTCAATCGCCCAGGCCGCGATCGGTTCGGAAAAACCCTTGAACGTGTGCGGACCAAGGTCGCGCAGAAGGAACCGATCGCCGATCAGCCGGCGGGTGGAGGCCGCGATCACGATGGTCCCAGGCTCGGCCAGGGCCTGAACGCGCGCCGCCAGGCTTGGCGTATCGCCAACCACAATATTCTCGCGCAAGGCACCTTCACCGCCGACCACCACCACACCGCTGGCAATGCCAATGCGGACCGCGAGCGGCTCTTGCGCGGGCGTCTTGAGCTGCGCAACGGCGGTAATGATATCGAGCCCGGCGCGTATGGTTCGTTCGGCATCGTCCTCGTGGGCGCGCGGATAGCCGAAATAGGCCAGGATCCCGTCCCCGCGGAATTCAGCGAGGAAACCGTCAGAGGCGAGTGCGATACGGGCGCAGGCGGCCTGAAAGGCATCGATCACTGCACCCATGTCTTCCGGATCGAGTCGCGCCGACAGTGCAGTCGAGCCCACGAGATCGCAGATCATCACGCTCAGGTGGCGCCGCTCGCCGCCAACCGTCGGGGCGTATTCGCCTGGCGCATCCTTTCCGACGTCCCGCGCGGCGGGTGCACTCGAAGAGCCGCCTGCCATCACCCTGATGGCCCTGATCATACGCTTCCTGTCGCCCAGCGGGACCCCGAGTTTTTCGAGATCGCCTTCCGTCAGCTCAGGCAGCACATCCGTATCGATAGCGTTCTTGACGAACGTCGGCTCATATTGTCCGAGTCCCAAAGTTCGCAGCCAGCCGCCGATGTCCATGGTAACGCCTTAATCCCGTTCCGGACTCCCGGAGGCTGTCACGAACCCAAAATGCGCGATCAAGGGACCGCAACGCGGCCTGACCTTGAGCCATCTGAACAAAACCCGACCAAAACTGAAGCTGGCGCCGGGCGGGGATTTGATGCCCCAGTAATCGTTATTCTACTTTAAATACCGGTTGAGCAAAATGAAGCCGGCCGTCCGAACAGAGTCCCCAGAACGGCTCTTTGGGCGTCATTGCCGCCCTAACCTGTCTAATTCCACGGATTATTTTAACTTCGGCAACACCTGGCCTCAGCGCACCGTTGGTTGCGCAGGCAGGGAACTGTCCCTCGCCCGGCCTGCCGGTACGCCGCGCGGCGGTCGCAAAATTGTTTCGACGCGAGTGTGAGTTAGCTCACCATTGAATGCACGAGCCGGTGGTACCGATCGCCGTAACGGAGGTCCACCATGCGTCACCGTACCCATGCTGACCGACAGAGGCTGCTCCGGCAAAGCGGCGAAAGAAATAACCGCACGGATACCGTCGTCGCGACGGTCTGGCTTGTTTTCTACGTGCTCGCGATCGGCGTTGCGATTTCATCGCCGGCAATCACGCGCGTCATCGATCTGGCGGCCCGATAGTCGGACATGCCGGTGAAGACACACCAGATCGGCTACTTCCTCGCGCTTTGCGAAGAGCAAAGTTTCACGCGCGCGGCGAGGCGCTGCGGTGTCGCGCAGCCCTCGCTGACGCGCGCGATCCAGGAACTGGAAAGCGAATGTGGCGGCCCGCTGTTCGAGCGCGGAAAAGCAAACGTCAGCCTGACCAGACGGGGACTCACCCTGAAACCTGAGTTCGTGCGCGTTGACCGCGCGCTCTCCGAGGTCGCGCGCAAGATCGCAGATTTCAAGACCCAACCTGAAGTGAAAGTAAATCCTGAAACAAGGGAGACATACATGCGTGTCGTAGCTGTTACGATCCTGGCAATTGCGATCATCGCAGTGGGCCTGGCACTACGTCCAACACCGCTCGCGACAGCAGCGGTGACGGAACAGACGAGCAATCAGATCGACCCCTACGCGTTGCAGTCGGCAACCGACGTCAAGGCGCTTCCCTGGCAGGTTCCGGAAAACCTCTTCTGATCGGCTTTTTCTGATCTTGCTCCTCGACGGGAGATCACTGGGAAAGGTGATCTCCCGATTGCGTTAGCGACACGATGACCGGAATTCGGTGTGAGCCGCTTCACGCACGTCGCGCGCCGCATGCGATACGACCCACGGCATCAAACGGGAAAAACGGCGATGCTCAGAAACGTTTCGGAAAACCTCTTCCCTGACCGTGCATCGAATTCCGAAACACGCGGTCCCGGCGCAAACAAGCGCGCGCGTGAACAGGGTGCAGAATCACAAATGCTGATGGAGAGAAAAGTGTCGTTGCAAACATTCAACCACACCAATGAACACCGCCTCGGCCTCGCGAGCTCGGTGCTGCTCACCTTTTTTGGTCATATCGCGGGTGGCCTTTCGGCTTTGGGCAGGCGATTCATGAATGCTCTGTGCGAATCGCGGCTGCGCCAGGCCAACCGGGTTATTGAGCAATACCGGCACTTGGCCGATCGCGCGAATGACTGATCCGTCAAGGATTGCTCGGCAGGAGATTTCGCCCCCGCCCTGTGGCCACCTTATGGCGGCCGGAGACCGGCCATCATCGGCATTTTTGGCCTCCGTCGCCTGGGCGCCGGGGTCATGAATGAATTCTTAAACTTCATTACCTACCATCCGGATACCGCCGAATGAACGGCCCAAGTCCGGTCACTAAAGGCATCACAAGCCATGTCTTCTAGCGCCGCGATCGACACCACTGCACATTGTCCCCAATGCCGGACGGTCATGGTGCACGTCGCGGTGACGCCGCATCCGGTCGTTCGCACCATGCAGCGGAACACTTTCGTCTGCTACACGTGCAAACGCACGCGGACTTATATGTTGCCTGGCACAGTTCAAATTGAAACGTGCGCAAGCGAGATTGCACAGCGCGCATAGGTCATTGCCCTTAACGAATATTACCGACGATGCTTGATCGCAGAAAAGATTCCCGCCCTTCAACGCACCTGCGCGGCCTCATCAAATACGGCGCGGCCGGACAGCAAATGGCGTGTTCGGTTGAAAACCTGACATCGACCGGCGCCGGGCTTCATGTCGGCACGACGTTCGGATTGCCGCGGGTATTTCAGTTGAGTATCGATGGCGAGCCGCAGGCCCGGCACTGCCGGGTCATCTGGACGGAAGGCAAAAGGCTCGGCGTTTCTTTCGAATAGGCCAAACGCCGGCCGCTAGCGCACTCTCATCCCATCATCACTCTGGCCCACGCAACAAATGCGTAGAACTGAGATGGATAGGCGATGAAATAAAAGATCAGCGCCGGTGGTGCCAACAAAAACAGCCATTCACGCATTGGCGGCTCCTGCGAACAGAACCGCATTGTTCAAATTACTTACTTAGAAGTGCATAAGATGATGTATCGAGTTTTCGCCTAGGGTGATTCAATTTCACGGACAATCTTAGTCAAACGTGACGCCGATCTTCGTATCCGTTCTCCAGATCGATCGGCAGGCGCGGCGAACCCCTTCGATGATGACCTCGAAATTTGACGGGATCCCATAGGTCGTCGACACCTGCAGGCAGGCCCCGGTGTCCGACAGGTTGCGGACAGCGCAGTCGAGCTTCGGCGCCTTCTCGCTCAGAATGATTTGCGCATTCTTGAGGATGCGCTTGCGAAAGATGTCTTGTCGTTTTTCTTGCACAGCCCGGAGCCCAGAATCAGTCAGGCCCTAGGTGACTAGGCACATTGCCCAAAGTCAACAATCCGCCTGTGCCGGAACTCACAAGACCGGGCTATCCGAAAGTCTACCCATCAAGCGGGCTTGTGGCCCAGGGCCGCGAGGGCTTCGTTCTTGCGCACGATCTCTGCTTCCAGGCGGCTGATATTCTCGAACAGCCGCTCGCTGGTCAGCCGCAGGAAATAAAATCCGAACTGCGGATTCTGGAAATAGAGCTCCTTGACCTGCTGGTAGCCCGCCGTCAGCACCTCGCCGTCCTCCAGGCATTCGATCGTCTGCGTTCGCCGGTTGCCCGGGGCGAGCAGGCCGAGGTCACCGAAGACCTGGCCAACCGGAAGTTCAATTCCGATTTCAACGAGGCGGTAGCGGCCACTCACGCTGTAATACATGGCGTCGGCCAGATCGCCTTTTCGAAAGACAATATCGCCCTTGTGAAAGCGACGGCGCGACATGAACGGCTTCAACCAGTCGATCGACGTTTCGCCGTAGGATGCCGCCGCCTCCACGTCGTGAATCAGTTTCCGCATCTGCTGCAGGCGCACGGTATTCAGGGGCAGAAGAATCAAGTTCAGGATCAGCGTCGGGTAAATTCCGCTGAAAAAGCCGTAGATGATGAAGAGCGCATTGCAGGTCATGCTCACGACGCGCAGAGGGATCATCGTCTTCATCGCGCACGTGATGATACTGGACGCAACCGCCGCGTAGCCGAACCACATTGGCCATTCGGTGTGCCTGATAAATTCCATACTTATCCCCCAGGTCGGATTCGTTCGTCCCAGTTCCCGTCGCCCCCGGCCATCAGGCCGGCATCAAGCCAGTGAAACCTAACACAGGCATGACCAGGGAAATAAGCACTCCCCGGCTCAATCGGTTGCGGGCCGGAAAGGGGTGGATTGCCTGAATTCGAGCCTCGAATGGCCAAAGCGAATCCGCCTGCTTGCCGTTTGTTGCCGGAGCGTTTCGCGGGATCGCGATGAGCGCCGAATGGGCTGCACCTGCAATTGCATCACGGAGATGAACGCTTTCGCGCGCGCAAATTTGCACATTGTCGTTTTTGACAAACGCACGAGCGCGCATGCCCAAGCGCTTTCATCGCGAATCATTCATTTTGGGGATTCTACGAGTCGTTCGAAGCGCGGTGTAAATGGCGCGTACCTGCCACAACAAGTTAACAAATCGGCGGTGCAGTGCCAATGGAAATCCGGCTTGCGAACAAGCTGCTGTGGACAAGACTGCTCGAGAGAGTCGCGCTTCCATCGCTCGGGATCGAAAGCAGGAGCAGGTCGCTCCTTACTGACACACCATTCATCGCCGCAGCGGCACAAATTGGATTGAACGTCGGTTTGAAATCGTCAATCCGGATCGCCGCGGTTCTGCTGTGCTCTTCCGGTGTCTGGACTGAAGCGTGGGGCCAACGATTCTCGATCAATGATGCGATTTCGCAGGCGGTCCTGACAAATCCCGCCATCGGCGAGGCCTCGGCAAATCGCCGCGCTGCCCGCCGCGGTCGTCGGGAAGGCCGGATCACCCGCGTGCGAACCTGCGGGTTCGCTGCCGCGGGCAGCAAGTCCGGCCTCGAACAATTCTGTGCCAGCAGCCGGATTCCCCGCCGGTGGAACGACAATTCCGCCTGGGGAAGAGTCCGCGACCGTTATTGTCAACGTCGCGTGGGAGAGATCGCCATCACCATCCCGAACGGTGTAAGTGAACGTATCCGTCCCGCCGCCCGGTGCGCCCGTATGCGCATAGCTGTATGAGCCATCGGCATTCAATGTCAGCGTGCCGAACGCGCCCGCAATCCCCACACCCACCGTGCCCGCATTGACCAGGTTCAGTCCGGTATTACCGGCCGAGAGTCCCGCAACCACCGCCCCGTCCGCGCCTTGCACATCCGCGGTCCCTGACGTCGTTCCGACGCCCGTAAGTACGTTGCCAGTTTCTGCTGTCAACTGGCCTGCAGCGGTGGCGTCCGTGTCCGCAGCCGCGGTCGGTGTATCGTCAACAACAGTAATGACCAGGCTGCCACCTTGTGTTCGGTCGCCATCCAGATCGGTCACCGCCACCGCGAAGTTCGTACTCGACGGATCAACCAGCGTGTTATCCAGGAGAGTGTAGGTGTAGTTGATCGTGCCCTGCCCTGTCGCCGCATTATAGGTATACGAGGCCGTCAATGACCCGGTTGCATCCGAGAACGTTTGAGGCACGCCGGCCGCGTTCAGGACAAGGCTTCCCAATTCAATCTTCTGCACACCGTCCGGCGAGGCAAAAGTAATTGTCCCGACTTGCGTCGTGACCGGGAACGCAGCGTCTCCGACATGGGAGCCCGCAGGCTCGCTGCCGCGCGCACCAAGGCCCGCCTCAAACACCGTCGTCTCGGGACCGCCCGTAGGAGGAATGACAATGTTACTTGGCGTTGAATCACTGACCACGATTGTGAGCGTCGTGTGCGCGAGATCGCCGTCACCATCCTGGATGGTGTAGGTAAAAATATCGGTCCCGCCGCCGCCGGTGCGCAAGTAGCTATACGATCCATCGGCATTCAAGGTCAGCGTGCCAAAGGCGCCAGCGACCGCCACACCCACTGTATTTGTGTTGACTAAATTGACCCCGGTAACACCCGCGGCTACGCCCGCCACCACCGCACCATCGGCGCCCTGAACATCCGCGCTGGAGGGTCCAGACGCCGTGCCAATACCGGTCAGGACGTTGCCGGTTTCCGCAACGGTCTGGCCCGCAACGACGGCATCCGTATCTGAGATTGCTACCGGCGTGTCGTCCACGATGATGATCGTCAGAACGCCCCCGGGCGTTCGGTCGCCGTCCAGGTCGGTCACTGCGACCGCAAAACTCGTGCTAGACGGATCAACCAGAGTATTATCCAGCAGCGTATAGCTATAGTTGATAGTTCCCAGGCCGGTCGCCACATCGTATGTAAATGATGCCGTCAGTGAGCCCGTCGCATCGACAAATGTCTGAGGTACGGCAGTCAATGTGTGGCTGCCCAGTTCCACCGTCTGCACGCCATCGGGCGACGTGAAGTCGATTGTCCCCGCGGCCGTTGTTTGGTCCAACGGATTTGAGCCTGCGGGCTCGTTGACGCCCCCGATGACACGTGCCGGGAGCCCCGCTTCGAATACCGTCGTCTCCGCTACGTCTGGTGGAGGAATTGTGATGTTACCCGGCGACGAGTCCGCCACAGCGATCGTCAACGTTGCTGTCGATTGCGAACCGTCGGCGTCCCGAATGGTGTAGGTAAATGTATCACTGTGGTTATTGCCGCCGGGCAAACCATTTGCGCGCGCATAGCTGTAAGACCCGCTGGCCGCCAGCGTCAGCGTCCCAAATGCGCCCGCAATCGTTGCACTCGCAGATGGATTTACAGCGACCGCGTTGTTACCGATGGCAACGCTCAAGACTTGAAGCGATCCGTCGGCGCCCTGCACATCCGCCGCTCCGGATGAGGTGCCTACGCCCGTGAGGACGTTGCCGGTTTCCGCCGTCAACTGACCCGCCGCGACACTATCGGTATCCGCGACCGCCACGGGCGCGTCGTCTGCGATGACGATTGTGAGATTGGCGCCAGGCGTGCGATCTCCATCCAGATCAGTCACCGCTACCGCAAAGTTCACGCTCGATGGGTTGACCAGCGTATTGTCCAATAGCGTGTAGCTGTAGTTGAGTACGCCCTGGCCGGTCGCCGCATTGTATGTAAACGAGGCCGTCAGCGATCCCGTCGCATCCGTGAACGTCTGCGGTGTACCGCTGGTGAGCGTAAGATTGCCGATTTCAACATTCGCGACGCCGTCAGGCGAAGTGAAAGTGATCGTGCCTGTTTGAGTGGTCGTCGGAAAAGACGGATCACCCGCGTGCGAACCCGCAGGTTCGCCACCACGCTGTCCGAGTCCTGCTTCAAATACTGACGTGTCCGGTTGACCGGCCGGAGGAACAACAATGTCCCCAGGCGCCGAGTCGCCGCCAACGATTGTCAACGTCGCATGCGCCAGCGATCCGTCGGCATCTTTGATGGTGTATGTAAACACATCCGTGCCGCTTCCCACGACACCAGTGTGGGTGTAGCTGTACGAACCGTCGGCATTCAAAGTCAGCGTGCCAAATGCGCCGGCGACCGCCACTCCCACGGTGCCCGGATTGGCGCCGCCCGCAACATCTCCAGCAGCAACGCCCACGACCATCGCGCCGCCATCGGCACCCGATAGATCCGTAAAGCCTGAAGTCGTGCCAATACCTGTGATGACATTGCCGGCTTCGGCCGTGGTCTGGCCTGCGGCGAAGGCGTCGGTGTCCGCCACCGCAATTGGCCCGTCATCAACGATACTAATGACGAGGCTCGCAGGCGGATTGCGGTCGCCATCGGGATCCGTCACGACCACCGCAAAGTTTGCATTCGGAGTGCCGAGGGTATTGTCGAACAACGTGTAAGAATAATGGATCGCGCCCGCGCCGGTCGCGGCATCGAAGGTAAACCACGCCGTCAATGCCCCCGTAGTCCCATCGGGAAACGCTGTTGGGGTCGCGCTTAGCGAATTGCCGCCCAATACGACCGACTCCACACCATCGGGCGAAGTAAAATTAATCGTGCCGGCACGTGTCGTGGTCTGGAATGCGGGGTTTCCAGCGTGTGTCCCGTCTGACTCGCCCGGCCCACGCGATGCTAGCAACCCCGCCTCAAAAACCAGCGTACCTGCACCACCCGGAGCCGGTATGTCGACGATGCCGGGAGCCGAACCGACAACGGTCGAAGCCGGTGTGTTGAAAAGCTGCGCATGTGCGACAACGCCGAAACCCGCACCAGTATCGATGCTCCCGTGCCCAAGCGCGTCCGGCATTTCCAGGCCCATCAACGGCAGTGGCGCCGCAATGCCCGGCAGCGAGTCGATCGGGACGTCACGGAAGTTTGCACCACTGGAAGGGTCAGCGGAAGAATCGTTGGACGGTAGAACCGATTGATCATCGCTGATCAGGACGCTCTGCGCGAACTGCTCGCCGTTGAACGAACGTCCGGCGCTCAATTCAACACTGAGACCGGCAAGAGGCTTGCCCGATAGATCAAAAAACGGTTCGGCGGTGACCGTGGACTGGTTGTCAAACAGAATGACAAGCTTCGTGTCGACATGCACAAGCGTCATCTTCTCGTTCGCAACAGCGGAGAGATCGAGCTTGGCGCCGGCGCCGTTGTTGAGATCGAGCGTGATTGCCTGATCGCTCTGCGGCTTCGTAACCTTCACAACGTGCGACCGGACGAGATTGGCGAGTGGCAAACTGTTTGCTTGCGCAACAATGACGCGTTCGTTCATGGCGCACTCCCCTACTCAACACAACTTGTCCAACGCTGCGCCCATGTGCATGAACGAGAGTTGAACCGAACCATAAGTAGAATGACAGATTGTCGGTTGCGGCGCGTCCGCTGATCAGATGACGCGCAGCGCCGTGAGCGCGCGCGACATCGTTCGTTGAGATGATATGGCGTGTGCAAAACGGTAAAATAGAAATGCGAATGAAAAATATTCTGCTTGCTGATGTCGTGCGCGGCTAAGTGTGCGCGTCCCGATCCTAGATTGGCAGCCACGTGGTCGCGCGAGCCAACGTCACATTCACTATATCGCTAGATGCCGAGGTAGGCCGCCTGAACTTGCGGGTTATTGGCCAGCTCCGCGCTGGTGCCGTGCATGATTACCTTGCCGCTCTCCAGCACATAGGCTCTCTCTACCAGCCCTAACGCGCGGCCGACATTCTGCTCCACCAGAAGGATCGCGGTCCCCATCTTGTAGATCTCCTGGATCTTCTCGAAGGTGACGTCGCACATCACCGGCGCCAGGCCGAGCGATGGCTCATCGAGCATCAGCAACCGCGGCTTGAGCATCATGCCGCGGCCGACCGCGAGCATCTGCTGCTCGCCGCCGCTCATGGTGCCGGCCAATTGCTTCCGGCGTTCGGCGAGGCGCGGGAAAATGCCGTAGACCAGATCGAGCGAGCGGGCCCGTTCGGCCTTGGCGCGCGGCGCATAGGACCCGATCTCAAGATTTTCATTCACCGTCATTTCCGGAAAGACCTGACGGCCTTCCGGCACATGGGCAATGCCCAGCTCGGTGATCTTGTGCGGCGGCAGGGACGCGAGATCCTGACCGAGAAAGGTGATGCTGCCGGCGGTCAACTTCACAAGGCCGGAAATGGCCCGCAATGTCGTGCTTTTCCCGGCGCCATTGGCGCCGAGCAACCCCACCGCCTCGCCTTCGCCGACCTTGATCGTGACGCCGCCGATGGCAGGCACCCGTCCATATGATGCGCTCACGCCATTGAGTTCGATCATGGCGCGGCCCCTGCCGGAACGTGGGTGTATCCCGAGCCGAGATAAGCGCGGATGACTTCCGGATTTTCGACGATTTCCTTCGGGCTGCCTTCGGCGATCTTCTGCCCGTGGTCGAGCACCACGATATGTTTCGCCACCGCCATGATGGCGCGCATCAAATGCTCGACGATGACGATCGTGAGCCCGCGGTTCGACAGCTTGCCGATCAAGGCGACCGCCTGGTCAACCTCGGCCGGATTGAGCCCCGCCATCACTTCGTCAAGCAGCAGCAGCCGCGGCTGCGTGGCCAAAGCCCGCGCCATTTCAAGGCGGCGCTGGTCGATGGTCGTGAGATCACGGGCCGCGGTCCCCTCGCGCGCCGACAGACCCACGAAATCGATGGCCTCGCGCGCCTTGGCACGCGCGCCGTCAGGTTTTCGCTCGCGCAGGAAGGCGCCTGTCATCACGTTGTCGAGGACGGTCATGCCCCCGAATGGTTTTGCAATCTGGAAGGTGCGCGCAAGCCCATGCGCGCAGACGTCATGCGGCCGCAGCCCGACCATCTCTTCGCCGAACGCGGATACCGAGCCTGCATCAGGCCGGTAAAAGCCCATGATGAGATTGAACGCGGTCGTCTTGCCGGCGCCATTCGGACCGATCAGCGCCAGCGTTTCGTTTTCACGCACGGTGAAGCTGACGTCCTGCACCGCGCGAAGGCCGCCGAAGCGTTTGTTGAGGTTATTGATGACGAGGGCGTCAGCCATGGCGTCACACCTTCGCCGGCTTGTGACGGCGGCGGGCGTAGACTTCGAAGACGTAGCCCATGATGCCCGTCGGCCGCCACAGGATCACCGCCATCAGGATCAGGCTATAGACGGTGAGCTGAACGCCGCTGATTGAATTGCCCAGCCAGCTTTGCAGCAAGGCCGACGTTGTCTCCAGCAGCACGGTGCCGATCACCGGGCCCCATAAAGTACCAATACCGCCGACAATGGCGACCAGCGCGGCCTCAATCGAGATGTTGAAGTTGAACGCCGTCTGCGGATCGATGAAGTAGATGTATTGCGTATAAAAAGTGCCTGCCAGTGCCGTCAGGAATGACGAGATCATGTAGATCTCGCGTTTGACGCGCGGCACAGTGATGCCGATGGCTTCGGCTGCGTCCTCGTCCTCGCCGATGGCAACGAGGTAATAGCCGATGCGCGAACGCTCAATCCACGCCGTGATCGCCAGCGCGATGGCGAGCAAACCGAGCACGATGTAGTAATACGGCGCCTTGCCTTCGAATTGCATCATCAGCGGCGCGTTGCCGAGATTGGGGATGGTCGTGCCTTCGGCACCCCAGGCAAAATCGCGGAACTTGAGAAACACCAGCATCAGAACCTGGGCGGTCGCGATGGTGGCAATGGTGAAATACGGGCCGCGCAGGCGGAAACACAGCCATCCAATTGGCAGGCTGGCGAACATCCCGACAAAGCCCCCGGCGACCATACCGATCCACGGCGAGATTCCAAAATCGATCTGCAGCAAAGTTGATGTATAGGCGCCGAGCCCGAAGAACGCGGCATGGCCCAGCGAAAGCTGCTTGGCGTAACCACCCAGCAGATTCCACGCCGTGCCAATGAAAGCGAACAGCAGGACCCGGATGAGAATTTCGAGCGCAAACGAACTTTTGACAACCAAAGGCAAGACCAGCATCACGGCAATCACGATGGCGAGCACGAGGCCGCCCCACCCCCGGAGCGGCATCAGCGTCGCCTCCCGCCGGCCAGGCCGCTCGGGCGCACGGCGAGCGTGGTGAGCAGCAGCAAGAAGACGACAATCAGGCCGGAGTCGGCACCGATGAACTGGATGCCGAGCGACTCGGCGATGCCCATCAACAGGCTGGCAATCAAGGCGCCGATCACGTTGCCGAGCGTGCCGAGCACCACGGCAACGAAGGCCATTAGCACAAAGACCTGCCCGACCAGCGGATAAGCCGGATAAAACGGCATCAGCAGCGAGCCGGCGGCGCCGGCAAGCGCCAGCGCAATGCCGAGCGCAACCGCAAAGACCCGGTTGGGGTTGATGCCCATGAGCTGCGCGACGTCGCGGTTTTGCGACGCAGCCCGCATCGCCTTGCCGAGATCGGTCGTGTGCAGAAAGACCCAGAGGATGCCGCTCAGAACCATCGCCACCACGAAAGCGATGAGCTTTGCCACCGGGATATAAAGGCCGCCGATGTGGAAGGCCTCGTCCGAATACCAGGTGTGCACTGTGCGGTAATTTGCTGTCAGCAACATCAGCGCCAGATTGACGATCAGTAGTGAGAGCGCAAAGGTCAGGAAGATCTGGGGCAGGTCATTGAGCCCGAGCACCCTGCGGATCAGGAACTGCTGGACCAGGACGCCGATGACGAACAGCACCGGCATCGACACGATCAGCGAGACGATCGGGTCGATGCCGAACTGCGTGGCCAGGAAAAAGCTGATGTACATCCCGATCATCACGAATTCGCCCTGGGCGAAATTGACGATCTTCACCACGCCGAATATCAGCGTGACGCCGATGCTCACCAGCGCATAAATTCCCCCGATGAGCAGGCCGTTGATGACGGCCTGGGCCACGATTTCCAGCATTGCGGCTGGGGGCGCTTAGGTTTTCAACAGCGGAGCGCGCGCGTCTTCTTTCGGGAAGACGCTGGCGAGATCGCCGTTCTGCCACTGCACCCCGACCGGGCGGCCGTAGACGTTCTTGCCGTCAGGACCGAACTTCACCTTTCCGCCCGGCGCCATCGCAGCGTAGCCCTTCGAGACGTCGAGCGTGGATAGCGCATCGCGCACTTTCTGCGGATCGGCCGAGGCCGCCCGTTCAAGCGCATCGGCCAGCATGAAAGTCTGCGCAACAAGACCGCCGGCATATTCAAACAGGAATTCGCCGGTGCGTTTCTTGTATTCGGCATTCACCTTCTGCGCCTCATCGCTCATGTCGTGGTTCCAGTGCGCCACGCCTTGCAGGCCTTCGGCGAGTTTACCGACGTTCTTGTAGAAGTCGGGAATGACGAAGCCGCCGGAGCCGCCATTGATCGCGACGTTGAGACCAACCTGCTTGACCGTGCGGACGATCAGGATGAGGTCATTGAGGTACGACACGGAGAACAGGGCGTTGGCGCCGGATGCCTTGACCTTGTTGATGAGCGGACTGGCGTCGGTAAATCCGGCCGAATAGGGCTCGAACATCACGATCTCGACGCCTTCACCAGGCGCCAGTTCCTTCAACCCGTTCGATGTCGATGTGCCAAACGCGGTGTTCTCGAAGATCACCGCGACTTTCGGCTTGTCACCAACCAGCTTCGACATTTGCAGCTGCGCCTTGGCGAATTGCGAAGCGCGCGCGAATGGCGTGAAGGTATATGAACGGCCCTTGTTCAGCATGTCGGAGCTCGAGCCCGTGATGATCGGCACCTTGGCGCGTTCCGCCACTTCGCTGGCAATCAAAGTGAGCGCCGAAGCAAAGCAACCGTGGACCGCGGAGAGCTTGTTGCCGGAAATCAACCGGTCCGTTTCCGTGCGGGTGACGGTCGTATCGCTCTGCACGTCGGAGAGAATGAGATTGAGCTTGGCGCCACCCAGCGATTTGATGCCGCCGGCTTCATTGACCATCTCGACCGCGAGCTTGGCAGCCGCGGCGCACCCTTGCCCGATCTGAGCCATGCTTCCGGTGACGGGATACAGCCCACCAATGTTGATGGGGTCAGCCGCCCAGCCTCTGAGCGGAATCGCGCCAAATGCGGCGGTGGCGAGCGCGCCGCCCGCGGCCTTCTTGAGAAAGTCTCTGCGATGTAGAAATTTTTTCGGCGTCCGGCTCCGGCCCTTTTTCATTTGCGCCTCCCTGCGGCGTTAAAGCGTTCGTTTCTCTCCTGGTAGGGGTCGTGGCAATGCTGTTGCCATCGTGTTGTCTGAGCCTGCGACTATAACGCTTGTGGGGCGCGCAACAATAGAGTTCGCCGCCTGGTTTGCCTTTGCCAAGCATGCGCGGACGAAAGTCCGTCACACCGGTCACTCTGAGAATTCAGTTCGCCGGCGATAAATGAGCAAAGCGCCCGCGCGGCGAATTGCGAGACGGCCTGCAATCGCGTGTCCCGAAACTCATCTGCGCGCAACGGGACTTGGTTGGCTTGCGCGCCAACGCACATGGCCCCCTGCTCCGCTCGTTTTTCCTGAAAACAAGGATTTTTAAGGGGAATTTCGCAAAATCGTAAGGCCGGGAGCGAGCGCGCGCCAACCTTCGCGCAGTTATTCTACTGCCCAGCTGTTCTTTTGCGCCGTATAATTCAGTGAATTCCGCCTTTGTGACATTGTGGATACCACAATAGAACGCCATATACCTCAGACGTCGAATTTCCTCCCAGGAGAATGAATGAGCAGCTTCAGAAGCCCCGACCTTCTTGAGCGTCGGAATAATGCCGCCCTCGTCAAAAAAGCGACGCTTGAAAAGTTTCGCGTCACTCGCCAAGACCCTGCGATCGAACAGCGGCGCCTCAATAGGGTCGCCGTAAGCGAGGCGCGCACCGCCCGCGCTGCCGAACGCGAAGCCGCAAAGGAGGCGCGTAATATTGAACTGGCCGCGCAAGCGGCGCGTGCGGCTGAACTCGCCGCGCAGGTACAACTCGAGGCCGAGAAAGCCGAGGTGCTCGCTAAGGCCGAAGCGGCCGAACGCGACGCAACACTGGCCGCGACGCAAAAAGCCGAGCGCGACGCTCGCTATGCGGCGCGCAAGGCCGCAAAAAAGGTCCGGCGACGCGGGTACTAGCGGCTTTCGCAGTATTTGCTCTTACCCCGGACGCGGTCACTACACATCAATTGGTCAGTGCTCGATTCGGAATGAATGCGATCACGCTGACCAAAACTTAGAGCCCTCTGTGGTCACACGGATCAATCGGGTAGATCAATAATTTGATGAACGTTTGTAATCGCGTATGCGACGGGTCTTCCGCCAATGGATTTGAAGTTCACATCGACAACAAACCCTTTTTTATAAACGTTTTCGTCAGCTTCACGGATTTCATGTTTAATTCGTTCTTCGGCTAACTCAGAACCGTAAACCAGAGGCAAAGACCGGTCCGATATTTCTTCAATCTTGACCTTTTCCCCCGATGGCTTGCCGACCGTCACGTCGCCGATATCCGATCTTGTGAATCTCATCAGGACCCGCCTGTGATCCGCGTGCTGTGTTTTTTCCAGAAGTGTTTTCTGACGCTCGACTGCTTTCAATACCTCACGCGCGTCCGAGGACTTGAATTTAAATGCCGCACGTATCTTTTTCTTTCCGCTTTCGAAAGTAACCGCTTCGATCTTGGCACTGCCGTTCGCGTCTGTAGCAACGGCTTTTACGGCATCGGCCCAATCGTTAAGTTCTGAACGCGTTTCTGGCGCGTTGCCTTTCCCACTGAGGAGCGATTCAAATCTTTCCTTCCAAACACGCAAAAATTTTTCAATGATCAGGGATTTTTCCATGTCATCGATGAAAGGAGCAACCATCGACAACCATGGAATCAGGTCGACGATGATGCTACCCGATCGAACTTTGCGTACAAACAGATCCGCTTCGCCCGCAAGATCGGGCTCGGCTTGTCGGATAAACCGGTCGTATTCGTTTCCCAGAGACGTAAAGACACCGACAAAGGCGCCAAGTTCAATTGGCTCCTTCGTGTCCAACGTGAGAACGATATGGGGCTTACCTACCGCCATGGACTCGGAGACACTTTGGAGGATGCATGCGCCCGAAATGGCGTAGGTAACGCGGACGGAGCCAATGTAAATTCCATCGCCTGCCGACCGAGCCTGGCGAGTAAATGCATCATTCGGGCTTTGCCGAACTAATCGCGACCAGATTTTTGTGGCTGCTATTTCCGGCTTGACGTACGCGCGCCGTCGGCGACTTCCGCTTGCGTAGCGGAATCCTGACTCCGTTCGGCAACTCTACGAAACGCCGAACGAATTCCCCGCAGCTTTCTACAACGTACTTCGTCCCCACAGGCAAGCGCCGTGGCAAATGATACGCGCTCGTCACTTGGCTTCCCCCAGTCCCCAGACTTACTGAAATAATTATTTGAAATCTCTTTGGCTGTATTTTGTCAGAATTGCAGTTATCCGCAGATTCAACAGTGACGACTCCGCGTAAACCGGATTGCCATACCATTGATGGTCTGGGGTTACCGGCATGTCCAAAGGCCAAAGTCAGCCTGGACAAAAATGGACATCACGCTGAAGTCCTCCGCGTGAATGTCGGCGCTTACCCCGAACGCGGACAATAACTGACGCCGGCTGAATGTCCGCTTTGTGCCAGAAGCGGACACACGCACAAGGCGACTTAACGCCCTAGCAGGTCACCACGGGCACTCGACTGAATTGGTTACATGTTCGCGGTCAGGCGAGGTGAAGCATAGGCCGATGCATAGATAGGGCAGGTCGGGATGCGGGTTATGCCCACGGTGAAATTTGGCGATCGGCTCGGAATAGCATTCCCCGGCTTTGGCCTTGACCAGTACGCCCTCTTGGAAATGTGCCTCGAACTGGCCCTGCAGCGCGACGAAGAACGCGGCGCCATTATGACAGTGCCAATTGGTAAAGCCACCTGGTACGATCTCGGCATTGTAGATCTGAACCTTCACGTTAGGGTCGCGCGGCAGCGAGGAATACATCGCATCGAAAAGCAGGTTGCGATGAAACCCATGTCCGGCCGGCACGATCCCATCGAGCTTGAGTTTCAAATCCTTGTAGTCGTCGGGTGTGTGCATGGTTGTCCTCGCTTGCCCGGCTCAACCTAGCACATTTGGAATATGATCTCGGTGCCCTTCGTTGAAATGCTGGGTCAGTGTCTTAATGTCCGCTTGGGTCACTAGCGGACATTGCGCGACGCGGAAGCCACGTCCGCTTACCCCCGAAAGCAGACATTTGCAGTGCACTGGCTCAAGTCCGCTAAGTGCCAATAGCGGACATGGATCGTTCGACCGCTAACGCGATTTATGCCCCCAGCATTGCACCAAAAGCTTGTCGATGACGGTCGTTCCCGGGTCTTTAAGATGTTGTGCTAAGGATTCCCGGTGCTCATTCAGCTTTCCTTCATCGAGCACTTTGTTGGCAATTATCTTGTCGCGAACGGAGTCGATGAGCGAGAGGAGGTGCGTGCGGCGGTAGTCGCCAAGGGGCGGCGTCTCGACCGTCACTTTTGTTTGAATGTTTTTTACGCCAGCGGCGTGCAAGAGGACTGGAAGTCGTCTGCCAACATAACCATCGCCGCCGCCCGCGTGAAAGACTGTATGAAAAGCGTTCAGCAGGACGTCCCACGACGGATGCGCCGGCTGGCAGAGCCACGAAACGTTGTCCACATCCTCAAGCGCTACCGTTCCGCCGGGGCGAAGCAAGGAAAGCATTTCCGTAAGGAATGCTTCGCGAGCGGATACATTTATCAATACCAGCCGCTCATGCACTAGGTCGAATGAGCCCTTCTCCAAACCGGTATTGAGGCCGTCACCCTGGACCATCGTGACGTTGCCCATGCCGCGCTTGGCTATTTCGGCGCGCGCCATTTCGACGAAGCGCTGCTCGCGTTCGAGGCCGATAACCGCACCTTTCGGGCCAACGCGTTCTGAGAGTAAATTGAGGATCCCAATAGGTCCGCAGCCGATATCGACAGCCCGCCAGCCATCCTGAACACCGATTTGATCGAGAAGCCAGTTGGCTGTCGGCTCATATTGCTCGGCTTGGCTGAGCAAACGATCCCGCTCGGTGCTAGTCCCGCCTAACGGATAACTTTGCGACTGGGTGGAAGACATATGCAGCCTCTTGGTGGAGGAACCTACGCTGGATCGCGACACGCAAGATACCGACTGGCGGCATGTCGATGCAACGTCCGCTATGGGTCATTAGCGGACATGTGCAGCGCAAAACGACATGTCCGCTAAGTGCCAAAAGCGGACATGACGGCATCATTTCCGCTGAGCCCGCGGCCTCCCGATCTCGCGGGCGCCCCCGATGAAGAGCTGCGCGACGGGGCTAAGTGCACGGTTCTTTAGAGTGACTATCCCGACAGATACGCGGGAGAATGCTTGTTTGACGGGTAATATTTTCAAGTCTGCGCGCGTGACAGGAAATTTCAGAACCGATGCGGGAAAAATCGAAAGAAAGCGTCCGGTCGCGAGAAGACTGATCCGGACTTCCGCGGGCAAGGCAAACACGGTTGTCCGTGGATATTCGAGACCACCCTTGCGAAACGCCTCTGTTGCCACCGTTCCAATCACGCTCTGGGGCGGCGGCAAGACCCACAATTCATTCACCAACTCGGCAAGATCAATTGTACGCCGGCGAGCCCACGGACTTTTAGTGCCCGCAGCAACAAAATAAGAATCGTCAAACAGAGATTCATAGTCAAGGCCGTCATCGGCAATTGGCCCGGACCTCCGCGTGATCAAGAGATCAACATTGCGCGCTCTCAGTTCCCGGTGCAGCGTTTCAACGTAGGCTGTTACGAGATGAAACACGATACGCGGGTGACGACGCGAGAGCCGGTCGACTACGGCAGAAACAAAGCTAGCGGCCAGAAAGGGGTTGCAGCCAATACGCACTTCTCCCGCGGTTGGATCGGCGAGAAATTCGATACTCTTCAATGACTGGCGCAAGTCGTCGAAAACGGCTGCCCCGCCGCTCAGCAACGTGCGGCCGTAGTTCGTTGGCTCGACACCTTGCGGGCTGCGGTCGAGCAATCGAACGCCAATTGTCCGTTCTAATTCCGCGATGGATCTGGAAACGGCCGATTGGGTCGTGTTGAGGAGGGCAGCCGCCTTGTTCATACTGCCGGCCTCGACGACCCTCATCAGGACGTGCAGATCGTTCAGCTTCACTCTGCGTTCGATGTGATCACTTGTCCGCATGTCTGCACCCATCCAGAAATGGCATAGCTATATCGAAAGTTAGCATTAGCACGCATAACTGCTTACGGCTATCGTCGTCATGCCAGCGACATCGCGGGCGATTTGTAAGCCGCGCGAGAGACAAGGGGACACGTTATGACGCTTCATCGTCGTCAATTCCTGCAACTCGCCGGCGCCACTTGTGCCGCGCCCGCCTTTCCGCGCCTCGCATCAGCAAACAACTATCCGTCTAAGCCGGTGCGCTTGGTCGTCGGCTTTCCTCCGGCCGGAGGCGCTGATGTCACTGCGCGGCTGATAGGCCAATCGTTGTCGGAGCGGCTCGGGCAGCAATTCTTCGTCGACAACCGGCCCGGGGCCGGGAGCAATATCGGCACCGAGGCGGTCGTACGCGCACCGGCGGACGGCAATACGCTGCTCCTGGCCGCCCTTGCGAATGCGGTAAACGCCACGCTTTATGGGAAGCTCAACTTCGATTTTATCCGTGACATTGCGCCGGTCGCAGGCATTAGCCGCGAGCCCAATGTCATGCTGGTGAATCTAACACTTCCGGTTAAGACGGTCCCGGACTTCATCGCCTATGCCAAGGCGAATCCCGGCAAGATCAATATGGCCTCGGCCGGCAATGGAAGTCCGCCCCACGTCATCGGCGAGCTGTTTAAAATGATGTCCGGCGTAAGTATGGCGCACGTGCCCTATCGCGGTGCGTCATCTGCACTGACAGATTTGCTTGGTGGCCAGGTACAAGTGATGTTTGCTGGCCTGGCATCGTCGATCGCCCATGTTAAAGCCGGCAAGCTGCGTGCCCTAGCAGTGACCACCTCGATGCGGCTAGAGGCGTTGCCGGACGTTCCGACCGTGGGCGATTTTGTGCCGGGCTACGAGGCGAGCGGCTGGCAAGGAGTTGCTGCACCCAAAAATACACCGGCGGACATCATCACCAAGCTCAATAATGAGATCAACTCGGCTCTTGCCGATCCCAAGATGAAGGCGCGGCTTGCCGACCTAGGCCTGGTGCCGATGCCGATGACCCCCGGTGAGTTCGGGAATCTCATTGCCAGTGAAACCGAAAAGTGGGGCAAGGTCATTCGCTTGGCCAACATCAAGGCGGAGTAAAGTCGTTTTCCGAGTTCGGCATGACCTTTGTTCGGTCACGCTGCCGAAGAGACATGGCAATTCCTCAAAAACAAATCGCCATCCGGGCAACCTACATGCGTGGGGGCACCAGCAAAGGTGTCTTTTTTACACCAAACGATTTGCCGGATGTTCTTCGCACCGACCCGGTCGCGCTCGATCGATTCATGTTGCGCGTCATTGGTAGCCCTGACGCGTACGGCAGACAGACCGACGGCATGGGCGGCGCCACATCGAGCACCAGTAAAGTAGTGCTAGTCAGCAAAAGCAGCCGCCCCGACTGCGACGTGGACTATCGCTTCGGTGCAGTCTCTATTGAGAAGCCGCTGGTGGATTGGAGTGGCAATTGCGGCAACCTAACCTCGGCAGTTGGACCTTTCGCCATAGCACGTGGCCTATTCGTGGCACCACGCAATGGCATCGCGACGGTGCGCATATGGCAGGCCAACATACGCAAAAAAATTCTTGCGCACATCCAGGTTCATAATGGCGAAGTTGTTGAACTTGGTGACTTCGAGCTGGACGGAGTAGCCTTTCCCGGCGCCGAAGTGCGGCTGGAATTTCTTGACCCCGGCGCAGACAAAGGCAGCGAAGCGCGCGGCATGTTTCCTACCGGTCATCGCGTTGACACGCTTGACGTACCAAGTGTTGGAGCGGTCGAGGCCACGCTTATCAATGCTGGCAATCCGACAATTTTCATTCATGCAGCTACGCTCGGACTGCAAGGGACCGAACTGCCGAATACGGTCAATAACAACAGCGAACTTATCGCGAGGCTGGAAGCCATTCGGGCGCACGCTGCAGTTGCAATGGGGCTGGCGGCGTCAGCTCAGGAGGCGACCGACAAATTTCCCCACACGCCGAGGATCGCCATGGTCGCGCCGCCAGCGACCTACACTGCTTCCGGTGCAAAAACGATCGCTGCGGATGTTATCGACCTTACCACGCGCATCATGTCCATGGGTAAGCTGCACCACGCCATGACCGGCACCGGAGCAGTTGCCACCGCGGTTGCGGCTGCGATCCCCGGAACACTGGTGAATGCGGTTCGCGGCGGTTCGGCGAGTTTGCAAGTTCGCTTGGGCCACCCATCGGGGGTTTTTACGGTCGGTGTGGAAGCAGCGGAGGCCGACGGCCAGTGGACTGTGACCAAAGTCCTGCTGGCTAGGAGCGCCCGGTGCCTGATGGACGGGCGCATATTCGTTCCGAACTAAAGAAATTTAGTGTTTTTTGGAGTGGATGATGTCCGCTTTGCGTCATTGACGGACATTCTGGCGGGCTGTCGGCATGTCCGCTTTTCCCTCAAAAGGAAATATTGATCGCGGCGCGCGCGGAGGATGAACGCAAGTGTGAGGTAGGCCACCCTTGCCGCTCGGCAATCGTAGTAAGCCCGTCTCAACAGGGAGCGATTGCTATGAACCTCAATCAGAAACCAGAACAAAGTCACGACCACCACACCGCCGCAGCCGTTGCCACGATTTGGGGCGTGTTGCTGGCACTGGTAGTCGTTTTCGAACTTGCATCGCTGCTGACGTCACGGTCAATGTTGGCGGGTATTGTTCACTAAGCAGCTACACGCGACGCTTTTCGATGTCCGCTTTGGGTCAAAAGCAGACATGTGCAATGCAATAATCCATTTCCGCTAAGTGCCAATTGCGGCGATCAGCAGATTTTTTTCACGGCCGCAAGTTGCGATTGCTTGCGTTGCGCGTCGCGGGAAGCAACTATCCCAAAGCGAAAAGAAGGGGCATTTATATGAAGTTTTTCCGTGTCGTGATGGTGGTCGCCATCATTGGATTGCTCTTTGCGCTTTCAATCATTCCTCCTGCAACGGCTGCCGAACTTAAAATTCTGACCGCTCGCGCGGGCTGGACAGTTCTGACCAAGATTGGACCAGAATTTGAGCGCGCAACCGGGCATAAACTGAACGTCATCTCCGGCTACGGTCCCGATTTCGCGAAAAGTATAAATGCGGGCGAACCGTTTGATGTTTGGATTACGGGCAACACCATCATCGAAGGACCAATCAAGAACGGCAAAATTGCCACCGATACCCGCACCAACCTCATGAGATCGGGAATGGGCGTCGAGGTGCGCGCAGGTGCACCCAAGCCGGATATCGGTTCTGTCGACGCTTTCAAGCGTGCTCTGCTTAGCGCCAAATCGATCGGCTATATCAAGCCCAACAGGGTTCACGAACTGATTGAGCGGCTCGGACTGACTGAGGACATTAAATCCAAGGTGACAACGCCGGAAACCGACATCGTTTCAGAGATGGTGGCCAAGGGCGAACTCGAACTCGGTATCGTCGTCACCACTCAGATTCTAACGACACCTGGCGTAGACTTCGTCGGGCCGGTCCCGGCGGAAGTACAATACTTTTTCGAGTTCGTAGGCGGCGTCAGCGCCAATTCCAAGGCTCCGGCTGCGGCTCGAGAGTTGCTCGATTTTCTCAGGGGGCCGGTAGCTATTCCCGTCATCAAAGAGCAGGGAATGGAGCCGACCTGAGCTGGCACCACGTACTCCTTGCTTTCGAATTGCGCACGCGAAACGAGAACGGCACAGCCATAGCGTCTGGGATACGATTGACTTGAGTAAAAGTCGGAACTTTTTTTAACGCAGAAGCTTTTCCTATTAGAGCGCGGTTTTTTTCATATCGAAATCACCGATGTCTTAATCGGGAGTGAGTGATGAACATTTTTTACATAATCGGTGTCGTGGTCGTCGTACTCTTCGTTGCGGGCTACTTCGGACTTCACGTCTGAACAAGACGGTTCGGCGCTACATTGTGACTATCAAGAGCGCCGGGCTGTTTTTGCGCCCCTATTTTAGATCCTGCATTTTTGACACGGCTATGGGCGCTCACGAAGCCGTACCTGGCTGGAACGATCGGCCGTCCACGGTATTGCCTTCATAGCGTTTTCAAAATGATAGGAGCCCGCGATGATTGCTCGTTTTGCAATAGTAATTGCTATCGTCGGAGGTATTTGCAGTGCACTACCTGCCGGCGCAGAAGAGTTGGGCGTAGGTATCACGGTCGGATCTGGTGATCGGGATCGCGACCATGACCGTGACCGTGATCGCGATAGGACGGTTATCATCAAGAAAGACCGCGACCACGACGCAGACAGAAATAGAACGGTCATCATCAAGAAGGATCGCGACGACGATCACCGAACGGTCATTAAAGACCGTGACTGAACTAGGAAATTTGGCGACCTCCCTCCCGGGAGGCCGCTATCGTTTCAATCCGATCTGAACTCAGTCTGCGGAACCATTGACCGTGGCCGTTAGTACGAAACCTAGAAGGTTGGGACGATGACATTGGAAACCGGAGTTCAAACGCAAATAGCCGTCTTGATCTATTCGATGACGAACAGCGTTATGTTCGGTGCTGGTCTCATTTTTGTTCTGATGGTGCCCGCGCTGAACGCGAACGCTGGCTTCTGGATTTCGGCGGTCGTCGCGGCAAGCCTGATTTTGGCGGCGCCGTTCGCATGGTTGGTCGCTCCGCGGCTCCGTGCCCGCTACTGGCGGCAGAAATTGTTGGCAAAGCGATCAATGCTGGCTAATGCCCCAACACAAGACCACTAAGTGGCAGCTGATATGGTAAGAGGGCTCAAACACATAGATTTAATTCTCGGGAGCAGTGTCCTGGGAGCACTTCTGCTTATCGCAGTCAGTGGTGCATTCTTGTGGCTGGCACTGTGAAATTTAGAATCAAATTGATGTCCGCTTTTCTTCCAATAGCCCGTTCGGCCGAAGGAAAAGCCAAAAAAGTACAGAATAAATAAACCGGCCCCTCGAGCCAAAATCCACTGATTGTCTGCTTTGCCCGTAAAAGCCGACATGGACCGGCAACGGCATCGACCTCTTACTCCGGCATCACCTCGCCAGAGCCGCCAAATTCTTTGGGAAAATCCTTCAGCTTGGGAAGTCCGTCCCGCATAGGCAAAACTGTCTCGGCATAGTTGACGTGGACACCCGCGGTGAACTTCAACGTCGGTAAGGTCGCTGCAAATACATCCACCAATCCAAGCGGAGGATGATTGGTCAAAAGATGGCCACCGCATTTTCTGCAGAACTGCCGTTGACTGACTTCTGTCTTTTGGAACATTGCAACATGTTCTGCACCTGCAGTAACCCGCACGGCGTCGGGCTTCCAAAGAGCAAAAGCATTCACTGGACCGCCGGACCACGATCGGCATGATCGGCAATGGCAATATCCCATAACTTCCGGATCACCAGAAACTTCTACATGAACAGCTCCGCAAAAACATTCGCCTTTGTGTGTTGCCGCCATTGTTGCTTCCTCCCCGGGTTTAATACCGGCACTTCTATTTCACCGCGGTATCGGGATCGGTTAGCCGCGGGTCCAGCGCTAACCTGGATTCCTGCCTGATATAACCCAGGACGACGAATCCATTATGATCCCGTCAGCTTCTTTCTTCTGAGAGTTGATGGCCTCTGCTAGCGCCGCTTCGATTTGCCCTCGCTTTGCCTCGGCATCTTTGCCTGCTTCTCTGAACACTTCTCCGGCAGGGCCGACGGCAAGCTGAAAATTTATTGCGTCCTCGACCGTTCTCCCGACAAGTACCGGGGCGTCGACCCGCTTGAAGGTGATGTCCCGATAACCGGCGATCTCCATCATCTTTGAAACCGTTGCCTCGTCCGCCATCGAAAATGGCCCCGGCCCACAGGTGAGAGCATCCTCACCGGGCGCTGGCAAAAACTTCAACACCACTTCCTTGGCCATGCTGAGCCATGGATTGTCATTGCGCGTACGCCAAACAATGTGCGTCATGATCCCGCCCGGTTTCAGTGCGGTCCGCATGTTTCTCAATCCTGCCACCGGGTTGGCAAAAAACATCGTACCGAAGCGCGAAAAAACGAAATCAAATTCAGGCTCGAAGTGGTCAAGTAATGCGTCACCATAGACGAACGAAATATTCTGCAAGCCCAGATTTGCTGCGTCCTTTCGGCCGTACTCCAGAAACGCTTCGCAGCAATCCTGGCCGACGACCTTGCCATTTGGGCCCACTCGCTGCGCCAACTTTATAGCGGTATCGCCAAAACCACAGCCAATATCGAGAACGCTGTCGCCCTCCTTGACCGGCAACGACGGAAAAATCGCTTCACTATGATGGGTCAGACCATCGACCAAGATGTGCTTGTATTTGATGAATTTCGGGACCAGGACTTCATTCCAGAAGTCGACGTATTGGGCGCTTTGCACGTCCGCTTCGACTGCGCTCATAGCCTTTTCTCCCAGAATGCCATTTTGAATTATAGCGCATTACTCAGCCGCTGCTAACGATGCGATATTCCATCTTCGTGAGACCCGCTTTGAGATATTCCTGAGTTTTCCTTGAGGTGCTCTCGATTTTTCCTTGGGGCGGACATCACTCCTTGCGCCTGGAATAACTTAGGCGGTGGCGGCGATCATTTTCGTCTTAATGCAGGTGTATTTACGCTATTCTGGACATTCGGCCTTAACTGCGAAGATAGGGTGGAAAGGTAAAATGCCATGACATTAGTTCCCGACCTTGCCGTTTTCCAAAAAAGCCTCGCTGCGCTTCCGATTGCGACCTACCAGCCTGGTGAGACCGTGCTCAATGCCGGTTCGAAAACTGGCCTCCTGCTGATCCTAAAAAAAGGAACGGTGGCAATCTTCAGGGATGGCATCGAGATGGCCAAGGTGACGGAGCCTGGCGCAGTGTTCGGCGAACTCTCTGCATTGCTGGATCAACCACACACAGCGGACGTGCGTGCATTGGAAATGACGCAGTTTCACGTCGCCAATGCAGACGCCCTGCTCGTGCAGAACCCGGTCGCGCTTCTTTATGTTGCGGCAGTCCTTGCACGGCGACTTGACGGCGCGAATCGAACCCTCGTTGAGCTGAAACGTCAAATCCAAGTCGGCCGCCCTCGCAGTGCGATCGAAAAAACGGTTGCGAAGATGGAAGGGCTGCTAGGCTCAGGCGGCGCGAGTCTCACTGATGCCGGCCATTGGATTGTGTAATTTACATGTCCGCTTTACCCCCGAAAGAGGACATTTCATGTTGAGATCGGCTTCTTCGGAATAAGACTTTTCGACTGCTGTGACTGGCGAGTCGGTCACGCGGTACAGTCGAACCCGATCTCCGGTTTGTTTCTCCAGAAAACGGGAATATTGCCGAAGACTCGCAGAGATTTCCGGAGTTACACGCTGGCAACTCCTCATATTCGGAGCACAGAGATAATTCGCTCAGCGCAGGAAGCCCGCTAACGGCGGGCTTCGTCACAACATTGTAGGAAAAATCTCTAGAGACCGAACTGGATGGCTGGGGCGCCAGGATTCGAACCTGGGAATGGCGGAATCAAAATCCGCTGCCTTACCACTTGGCTACGCCCCAAAAGGTACCGGAAAGCCGCCCCGAAGCGATTTCGCGTGCGGCGGCGGGACCATACCGGCGCGGGCCAGCGCGATCAATGTCCGCGCCACTCATATATACATATAGTCAAAGCGTGCGTTGACCGGCCCCGAGCCACCGCTAGATTAGCGGACCATGAGCTACCGCGCTCCGATTGCCGACATTGCATTTACGCTGAAACACGCCGCCGGCCTGAAAACCGCACTGGCGGAAGGCCTTTACGGCGACCTCGACGAGGAAACGATCGATTCGGTGCTGGCCGAGGCCGGCCGGTTCGCCAGCGACATCATCGCGCCCCTCAACAGCGTCGGCGATAAATTCGGCACGCCGTTCAAGGACGGCAATGTCACCACCCCGCCCGGCTGGAAAGACGCCTACACCGCCTGGGCGGCCGCCGGCTGGAACGGGCTTGCCGCGCCCGCCGACTGGGGCGGCCAGGAACTGCCACATGCATTGAATGCCGCCTGCGTCGAGATGTGGAACTCGGCCTCCATGGCATTCGGTATTGGCCCGGTCCTCACCATGGCGGCGATCGACGCATTGCATGCCTACGGAAGCGACGCGCTCAAGCAAAAATATCTCGGCAAGCTCATCAGTGGCGAATGGATGGGCACCATGCAGCTGACCGAGCCGCAAGCCGGATCCGATGTCGGCGCGCTGCGTACCAAAGCCGAGCGCGCGAGCGACGGCAGCTACCGCATCACCGGCTCGAAGATCTTCATCACTTACGGCGAGCACGATCTCACCGACAACATCATCCACTTCGTCCTCGCGCGGCTGCCCGATGCGCCACCGGGCACCAAAGGCATTTCCTTGTTTCTGGTGCCGAAGGTGATGCCCGACGGCAAACGCAACGATGCGCGCGCGCACTCGGTCGAGCACAAGCTCGGCATTCACGCCTCGCCCACCTGCACCATGGTCTATGGCGATAACGGCGGAGCCGTCGCCTACCTCATCGGCGAGGAACACAAAGGCATGGCCTGCATGTTCACGATGATGAACCGCGCGCGGCTCGCGGTCGGCCTGCAGGGTGTCGGCATCGCCGAGCGCGCGTTGCAGCAGGCCATGGCCTACGCGCGCGAGCGCAAGCAAGGCAGCGCCGGCGCAATCATCGCCTACCCCGACGTCAAACGCATGTTGCTGACCATGCGGGCGCTAACCGGCGCGGCGCGGGCGATATGTTACGCGACCGGCGTTGCACTCGACCGGTCGCTGCGCGCCAAAACCGATTCGGCACGCAAGACCGCACATGAGCGCGCGTCGCTGCTGACGCCCGTGGCCAAGGCCTTCTCCACTGATATCGGCACGGAGGTCGCCTCGCTTGGCGTCCAGGTGCACGGCGGCATGGGTTACATCGAGGAAACCGGCGCCGCGCAGCACTATCGCGATGCACGCATCGCTGCGATCTATGAAGGCACCAATGGCATCCAGGCGGTTGACCTGCTGGCGCGCAAGGTTCCGCTCGACGGCGGCAAGACCGTTGCCCTCTATATTGATGAGCTCCGGCGCACGGTGAAATCGGTGCAAGCGAGCAATGCGCCGCCATTCGGCGAAACAGCGGCGCGCCTCGGCGAGGCCGTCGACAGCCTCGAGCGCGCGACGCGTTGGATTCTTGCGCAGAAGTCTTCCGAATCCGCATTGGCCGGCGCGACCCCCTATCTGCGACTGTTCGGCACGGCGGCCGGCGGCTGCATGCTGGCCGAAGAAGCGCTTGCATCGCTGCGCGCAGGCGATGGCGCCGGCCGCACGGCGCTTGCACGATTTTTTGCCGAAAACATTGCGATCCAGGCCAACGGCCTTGAGCGCAGTGTCACGGAAGGTGCCGACAGCATTACCGGTGCGCAAGCCGTGCTTGCGGAATAGCGATCACAGGACGGGTCAGCTGATGTCATTGAAGGGGAAGACCCTGTTCATTACCGGCGGCTCGCGCGGCATCGGCCTCGCGATCGCCCTCAAGGCGGCAGCCGAAGGCGCCAATATTGCCGTGGCCGCCAAGACGGTCGAGCCACATCCCAAACTCGAAGGCACGATTCACACCGCCGCGGCGGCCATTGCCAAAGCCGGCGGCCGTGCGCTGCCACTGGCGGTCGATGTGCGCGATGAGGTCGCGGTGCAAGCCGCACTCGATGAAGCCGCCATGAAATTCGGCGGCATCGATATCGTCGTGAACAATGCCAGCGCGATCCAGCTCACTCCGGTCGCGGCGACTGAAATGCGGCGCTACGACCTGATGCAGCAGATCAATGCGCGCGGCACCTTCATGGTATCGAAATTCGCCATCCCCTATCTCACGCGCGCGGAAAATCCTCACATCCTGATGATGTCGCCGCCGCTGGATATGTCCGAAAAATGGTTCGCCCCGCATACCGCCTATTCGATGGCGAAATTCGGCATGAGCCTCGTGGTGCTGGGCCTGGCCGGCGAATTGCGCGGGAAGGTCGGCGTCAACGCGCTGTGGCCGCGGACCACGATCGCGACCGCGGCGATCAAGAACCTGCTTGGCGGTGACGCGATCATGCGCATGTCGCGCAAGCCGGACATCCTCGCTGAGGCTGCCTGCCGGATCTTTCAAAAGCCAAAAAGCTTCACCGGGAACTTTCTGATCGACGACACATTTTTGGCCAGCGAGGGCGTCAGCGATTTCGACCAATACCGGGTCGACCCCAGCCAGCCGCTGCAGGAAGATTTTTTCGTACCTGCCGGCAGCCCGCCGCCGGCCGGAGTCAGCCTGAAACCAAAATCGTCCTAGACCCTTCCACCCGGGCCAGCGAGCGTTTAAGTGTAGGCCGATGTCCACACTCCTTCTCAGCCATCCTGCCTGCCTCAACCATCTGACGCCTTCCGGCCACCCCGAGCGGCCGGATCGGCTGCGCGCAATAGAGCAAGCGCTGGAAGATGAAAAATTTCAGACGCTGGCGCGCGTCGAAGCGCCGCTCGGACCGCTCAACGTCGTCGCGCTCGTCCATCCCATGGACTACGTCGAAGCGATCCGCGAAGCCTCGCCAAGCGAAGGCCTGGTGCGGCTCGACGCCGACACGTCCATGTCGCCCGGCAGCTTCGAAGCAGCGCTGCGCGCTGTCGGCGGCGCCAAGCTCGCGGTCGATGAAGTCATGACCGGCAAGGCCGCGAACGCATTCGTCGCCACACGCCCGCCAGGTCACCACACCGAGACGGCGCGGCCGATGGGCTTCTGCCTGTTCAACAATGCCGCGATCGCAGCACGCTACGCGCAGAAAACATACGACGTCGAGCGCGCGGCAATTGTCGATTTCGACGTCCACCATGGCAACGGCACGCAGGATATTTTCTGGTCGGACAAAACGGTCATGTATTGCTCGACCCACGAGATGCCGCTTTATCCTGGCACCGGCGCGATCGGCGAGCGAGGCGATTTCAACACCATCGTCAATGCCCCTTTATCTGCAGGCGACGGTGGCGACGTATTTCGAGAAGCGTTTGAAACGGTGATCTTGCCGCGACTGCGCGACTTCAAGCCGGACATTCTGATCATCTCTGCCGGCTTCGATGCCCACACGCGCGATCCGCTTGCAAACCTCAACCTCGTGGAAGCGGATTTTTCCTGGGCGACCAAGAAACTCATGGACGTCGCCGATGCGAGCGCCAACGGACGCGTCGTTTCGTTGCTGGAAGGCGGGTATGATTTGCAGGGCCTGTCGCGCTCGGTTGCCGCCCACGTCACCGCGCTGATGCGCGGCTAGAAAATCCGCGCTATCCTCGCCGCCGTGGGACGGCATAGGATGCGCCCACCCGAATCGCCGGACCGTGACCAATGGCCGATAACACCGCCGACGTAAAAAAAATGCCCTTCGAGCGCGCGATCGAAGAGCTCGAGTCGATCGTCAAGCGGCTCGAAGAAGGCAAAGTGCCGCTCGAGGAATCGGTCGCCATCTACGAGCGCGGCGAAGCGCTGAAAAAGCGTTGCGAGGAGCTGCTGCGCCAGGCCGAAGCGCGGGTCGAAAAGATCACGCTCGATGCCAATGGCAAGCCGGCCGGAAGCGAGCCGCTCGACGTCGATTGACGTCAGAAAGCCCGCTGGAAGCCGCAAAAACTGCAAAATGGGGCCTATTGCTGGGATTGCAGGTTGAATTGCCCGCCGCGGTAAAATTGGTGTAAGTCACCCTGTCTGGTGGTCTGGAGCGACACCGCCAGCCGTCTTTTTGTCCACGTCCGTCTGGAGTTATGCTTGTCAGAACCGTCCAAGACACCCCTGCTCGACCGCGTCCACCTGCCGCTTGATCTCAAGAACCTGTCGGCTGAGCAGCTCAAGCAGCTCGCCGACGAGTTGCGGACCGAAACGATCGATGCCGTCGCCAAGACCGGCGGGCACCTTGGCGCGGGCCTCGGCGTTGTCGAGCTGACGGTCGCGCTCCACTACGTCTTCGATACCCCGGCTGACAAATTGATCTGGGATGTCGGCCACCAGGCCTACCCGCACAAGATCCTGACCGGACGACGCGACCGGATTCGTACCTTGCGGCAAGGCGGGGGCCTGTCCGGATTTACCAAGCGCGCGGAGAGCGAATACGACCCGTTCGGCGCGGCGCACTCCTCCACCTCGATTTCCGCCGGCCTCGGCATGGCGGTCGCACGCGATCTCGACGGCAGGAAGAACAACGTCATCGCCGTCATCGGCGACGGCGCCATGTCCGCGGGCATGGCCTACGAAGCGATGAACAATGCCGGCGCGCGCAATGAACGGCTGATCGTCATTCTCAACGATAATGAAATGTCGATCGCGCCGCCCGTCGGCGCCATGTCGGCTTACTTGTCGCGGCTGTTGTCAGGCCGCACGTATCTCAAGCTGCGCGACGTCGGCAAGCAGCTCACCGCCCACTTGCCCAAGCGGCTCGACCAATTCATCACGCGCGGTGTCGAGCATGCGCGCGGTTTCTGGACCGGCGGCACGCTGTTTGAAGAGCTCGGATTTTATTACGTCGGCCCGATCGACGGACACAACCTCGATCACTTGCTGCCCATCTTGCGAAATGTGCGCGATGCCGAAGCCGGCCCGATCCTGGTTCACGTCATCACCCAAAAAGGCAAGGGCTATGCGCCGGCGGAAACGTCGGCGGACAAATACCACGGCGTCGTCAAATTCGACGTCGCGACCGGCGCCCAGGCAAAATCAAAATCGCACGCGCCGCAATACACCAAGGTTTTCGGTGAAAGCCTCATCAAGGAAGCCCGCAAGGACGACAAGATCATCGCCATCACAGCCGCGATGCCGTCCGGCACCGGCCTCGATATGTTTGCCAAGGAGTTTCCGAACCGCTGCTTCGATGTCGGAATCGCCGAACAGCATGGCGTGACTTTCGCAGCCGGGCTTGCGGCGGAGGGTTTCAAGCCGTTCGCCACGATCTACTCGACGTTCCTGCAGCGCGCCTATGATCAGGTCGTGCACGACGTGGCCATTCAGCAGTTGCCGGTCCGTTTCGCGATCGATCGCGCCGGCCTGGTTGGCGCCGATGGCCCGACGCATGCCGGCGCCTTTGACGTGACTTATCTCGGCTGCCTTCCGGGTTTCGTGCTGATGGCCGCGGCCGACGAGGCCGAGCTGGTGCACATGGTTGCGACCGCGGTCGCGATCGATGACCGTCCGAGTGCGCTGCGCTATCCGCGCGGTGAAGGCCTCGGCGTTCCGATGCCGGAGGAAGGCAAACCGCTCGAGATCGGCAAAGGCCGGATCGTCCAGGAGGGGCACAAGGTGGCGCTGCTGTCGTACGGTGCTCGCCTCGGCGAGTGCCTGACGGCGGCCAAGGAGCTCAAGGCCCTGGGCCTTTCCACCACCGTCGCCGATGCACGCTTCGCCAAGCCGCTCGACACCGAATTGCTCAGCCGGCTTGTGCGCGAGCACGAGGTTCTGGTGACGATCGAGGAAGGCGCAGTCGGCGGATTCGGCGCCTACGTGCTGCAGGCTTTGGCGGAACAGGGCGCGCTTGACCGCGGCCTGCGCGTGCGCTGCATGGTCCTGCCGGACGCGTTCATTGATCAGGACACGCCTGCCGCCATGTACGAGACGGCCGGCCTGAATGCCCGGGCGATCGTCGCCAAGGTCTTCGAGGCGCTCGGCAAGGACGCCGCCAAAGAGACGATCAAGCTCGCCTGACGACCGCTACAGTCTCTTTTTTCGCGGGACCTTCTTTCCTTTCTTGCGCGCTTCCGAGAGACCGATGGCGATCGCCTGCTTGCGGCTCTTGACCTTCTTGCCGCTGCGTCCGCTTCTGAGCGTGCCCTTGTTGCGCTTCTTCATCGCGCGCTCGACGTATTTGGAAGCGCCCTTCGAATATTTTCGTGCCATGCTGCTTTTCCTTGGTCAGTCAACAACGCCGGCCGTTGCAAATGCCGTCGGCCCAACATTTCTAACAGCCATGCGTGAAACTTTGTTCCGCCTGCTGCGTGCCGCTTCGGTCCAAGAGGCGCGGCCATGACCGCATCGCGTCAGCGCATCGATCGGCTTTTGGTCGAGCGCGGCTTGTTTGAAAGCCGCACCAAGGCACAGGCCGCCATTGAAGCCGGGCTTGTGACCGTCGACGGGCGGATAGCCGCCAAGGCTTCGGAAGAAATTGCAGCCGATGCGACTTTGCGCGCAAGTGCTGCGCATCCTTATGTGTCGCGCGGTGGCGTAAAGCTTGCGGCCGCGCTTGATCACTTTCATGTCGACCCAAAAGGCCGCGTTTGTCTTGATATCGGCGCCTCGACCGGCGGGTTTACACACGTGCTGCTGGAGCGTGGCGCCATCCGTATCTATGCCGTCGATGTCGGACATGGACAGCTCCATGAGTCTTTGCGGAAACGGCCTGAGGTGGTGTCGCTGGAGGATACCGACATCCGCACGCTATCCGCGGCCAGGTTCAGCGAATTGCCCGATCTTGTTACCGTAGACGTGAGCTTCATCTCGCTCAAGCTGGTGCTGCCCCCTGCGCTCATGCTCGCCAAGCAGACCGCGCAACTTGTTGTGCTGATCAAGCCGCAATTCGAGGCCGGCCGCAGCGCCGCAAAGAAAGGCATCGTACGCGACCCGACCGTGCACACCGCCGTGTGCGACGACATTTCTGAATTTGTTGCCTCGCTCGGCTGGCGCGTTTTGGGGGTGATCCCTTCCCCGATTGAAGGCGGCGACGGCAATATGGAATTTCTGCTGGGGGCGGCGCGTGACTGAGCAACTCACGATTGTCCGGCTTGGCCATCGCGGCGACGGCATTGCCGATACGCCCGCAGGTCCTGCGTATGTCCCCTACGCATTGCCGGGTGAAATCGTGACGGTCGAACCGGTGGCTGGGCATCCGGACCGCCGCCACCTGGTCCAGGTCGACAAACCGAGCCACGAGCGTGCAGCGCCCATATGCAAGCATTTCGGCGCCTGCGGGGGTTGCGCCCTGCAGCACTGGTCGCTGGCCGAATATCATCTCTGGAAGCGCTCACTGGTTGTCGAAGCGCTCGCGCAGGCCAATCTCGTAGCGCCCGTTGCCGAACTGATTGATGCGCACGGCGCGGGCCGCCGGCGCGCCGTTTTACATGCGCGGCGCGGCACTCATGACATTCTGGAAGTTGGATTCACGGCGCCACGCGCGCACCACATCATTGCCATCGACGAATGTCCGATTCTGGCGCCCGAACTTGCGGGCGCACTGCCTGCCGCCTGGGCGATCGCCGAGACGCTCAAGCCGACCGGCAAGCCGCTCGACATCCAGGCCACCGCGACTGATTCCGGAATCGATATCGACGTGCGCGGCTCAGGCGCGCTCAATGCGCAGCGTCTGACGGCACTCGCACGCGTCGCCGAAACCCATAAGCTTGCACGTCTGACCCGCCACGGCGAATTGGTCGCCCAGCGCGCCCAACCGCTCTTGCAGGTTGGCCGCGCCCAGGTGCCGTTGCCAGCCGGCGCTTTTTTGCAGGCAACAATGGAAGGCGAAGCAGCTTTGGCGCGCCTTGTGATTGAGCACATCGGCAAGGCGAAGCGCGTCGCCGACCTGTTTGCCGGCATCGGCACATTTGCCTTGCGGCTTGCGGAACGCGCCCGCGTGAGTGCTGCCGACACCGATGCCGATGCAATCAAGGCTCTTGAACGCGCAGCCGCACACACATCCGGCCTCAAGCCCGTCGATGCGCTGCAACGCGACCTGTTTCGCCGTCCCTTCATTGCAAGCGAATTGAAAGCGTTCGACGGCATCGTCTTCGACCCACCGCGCCAGGGCGCGGAGGCACAGGCGCGCGAACTTGCCAAAAGCTCGGTGCCGCTCGTGGTCGCCGTGTCATGTGATGCGACCACATTTGCCCGCGACGCCAAAATTCTCGTCGCCGGCGGTTATCAGATCGCCGCGGTGACCCCGGTCGACCAGTTCCGCTATTCACACCATGTGGAAGTCGTGGCGAAGTTTCTGAAGTAATCATTTCACTGAAAATCGACGCCACCGCCACCCCACCGCTCCTGCCACAGCTTTTCACCGATCGTGCAGGAGATGCGCGGAGCTTCCGAAGATACCGGCCGGACCTTGGCCTCCGGCTGTCGTCCGGCGATTTCCAGCACCAGTTTTGTGCGGGTCGCCTCGATAAATTTCTCGCGCTCGCGAATGGGAATGACGAAGGCCCCCGGCCCGCCAATCACGCAATCTTCGTAATAAACATCGAGGTTCTCGATATCCATGGTGCCGACATAAGGCCGCTTGAGCATGATCGGCAGCCCGTTGATGGTGATGCCGGCGGCCAGCACATCGTCGCGTGTCGGCACCACCAGCGGGCCGGAATTGTTGGCGCCGTCGCCGGAGACGTCGATGACGCGGCGCAATCCCTTGTACCCGCTGTTATCGAATAACGGTTTGGCAAACCGGAGCCCGCCGGAAATGGATGTTCGCGACGCCCGCCGGTAGGGCGCGCGTGTCAGTTCAGCCGCAACCGCATCGGCCGCCTCCGGTCCGTCGATCACGCGCCAAGGCATGAGGATTTTCTGGTCGGACTGGCCGGCCCATTCGAAATATGTGACGGCGATTTTCCCGTGCGGGCCCTGGCGCAAGGCCTGGAGAAATTCCTTCGACGTCAGCGCCATTACGTAGCCTTCGCGCTGCAAGGCCTGTTCATCGGGATCCATCGAGTAAGACACGTCGACGGCAATCACCAGTTCGACATCGACGGGAATTGCGCTCGCCCGCATGTCCGCAAGCCGCGGGACCGGCGTTGCCGCCGTCGCAAGCGTCAGACCTGCGCCCGCGATGACTGCGGCGATTGTCAGGTTGTGTAACCGTCGCCCCATGCCCGGGATGCTGGCACGCGGCATGGGCAAAAAAAAGACCGGCGATTCAGCTTTCCAACGTTTCCGTGGACACGATCTCGATACCGAAGCCACCCAGGCCCACGTAAGTACGCTTGCTGGAGGTCATCAGGCGGATCGACGAAATTCCGAGGTCCTTCAGGATCTGCGCGCCGAGCCCGATTTCGCGCCACTGCCGCGAACGGGCCGCATCCGTTTCGGTATCGCTTCCGTGCGGAATCTCAGCCACCGGGACACCGGCCGTACCGTCGCGCAAATAGACGATGACTCCGCGCCCGTCGGCCTTGAAGCGCTTGAGCGAAGCGCGGATCGACTTAGCGCCGCCGAAAACATCGCCAATGACATCGGCGCGATGCAACCGCGCCAGCACACCTTTGCCATCGCCGATATCGCCATAGACAAAGGCCATATGATGCACGCGATCGAACGGCGTCACGTAGGCATAACCCTGCAGCGTGCCGATCTCGGACGCGAGTGGAAATGCGCCGACGCGCTCCACCAGCTTGTCCCGGCTTTGCCGATAGGCAATCAGGTCCGCAATCGAGAGCTGCACAAGCTTGTGCTTTTGCGCGAAGGCCGCCACTTCCGGGCCGCGCATTACCGAGCCATTGTCATTCATCAGCTCGGCCAGAACACCGACCGGCGGCAACGATGCCAAGCGGCAGAGATCGACGCAGGCTTCGGTATGGCCGGAGCGCATCAGCACGCCACCCTCGCGCGCGACCAGCGGAAACACGTGGCCAGGGCGCACGAAATCCGCGGCGCCGCTGTTGTCGTTGGCAAGCGCCCGCACGGTGTTGCAACGCTCTTCGGCCGAAATGCCGGTTGTGAGCCCGTGGCGGACATCCACGGAGACGGTGAAGGCCGTACCGAGCGGGGCCTCGTTGGCCGCCACCATCGGCTCGAGATGCAGGTGGCGCGCATGCTCGGCGCCGAGCGGGGCGCAGACGATGCCCGACGTATTGCGAATGATGAAGGCCATCTTGTCGGGCGTGCAATGCGACGCGGCGACGAACAGATCGCCTTCGTTCTCGCGGTCGTCATCATCGGTGACGACCACGATCTCGCCTTTGGCGAAGGCCTTGATCGCCGCTTCAACTCTGCTGTGGGTGTCCGGCACCGATATCTCGCGCTTTACGCCTTGAACGGCCACGCCGTCCCCTCGCCCGCATTGACGCCCGTCTGGCCGCGATGCATCAGATAGTGATCGGCCAGCACGCACGCCACCATCGCTTCCCCGATCGGGACAGCCCTGATACCGACGCATGGGTCATGGCGGCCTTTGGTGACGATATCGGTATCGCGCCCATAGCGGTCGACTGTCTTGCGCGGCGTCAGGATTGACGACGTCGGCTTGACTGCGAAGCGGGCAACGACGGTCTGGCCGGTCGAAATACCGCCGAGAATGCCGCCCGCATGGTTGGACAGAAACAGCGGTTTGCCGTCATTGCCCATCCGCATTTCATCGGCATTTTCGATCCCGCTCATGGCGGCGGTGGCAAAGCCGTCGCCGATTTCAACGCCTTTGACGGCATTGATGCCCATCAGCGCGCCGGCGAGATCGCCGTCGAGCTTCGCGTAGACCGGCGCGCCGAGACCGGCGGGAACGCCCTCCGCCACGACCTCAATCACCGCACCGCAGGACGATCCGGACGTGCGCACGCCATCAAGATATTCCTCAAAGAACTTGGCTTGCTTGGCGTCTGGGCAAAAAAACGGATTCTTGCCGATCTCGTTCCAGTCCCAGCGCGAGCGGTCGATCTTGTGCGGTCCCATTTGCACGAGCGCGCCACGCACGCTGAGGCGCGGCACGATCTTGCGCGCAATGGCGCCGGCGGCGACCCGCGCGGCCGTCTCGCGCGCCGAGGCGCGTCCGCCGCCGCGATAATCATGGATGCCGTATTTGGTGTCGTAGGTGTAACCGGCGTGGCCGGGACGGTATTTGTCCTTGATCTCGGAATAGTCCTTCGAACGCTGATCGACGTTCTCGATCATCAGCATGATCGGGGTGCCGGTCGTGACCTGCTGGCCGCTCTTCTCGTCGGTGAATACGCCGGACATGATCTTGACCGCGTCCGGCTCCTGCCGCTGGGTCGTGAACCGTGATTGCCCGGGACGCCGGCGGTCGAGCTCGCGCTGAATGTCTTCGGCGCTGAGCGGAATCCGCGGCGGACAGCCATCGACCACGCAGCCGATCGCCGCCCCGTGGCTTTCGCCGAAGCTCGTGAACCGGAAAAGATGCCCGAACGTGTTGAAAGACATGGGGTTAGGTACCCTGCGAACCTAGGCGCGGTCAAATTGTCTCGGCCTCGATCTCAGCTCTCAGGCATATCGCATGATCTGATCGGCCTGAAACACATAAACAACACCCTGCTCAATATCGACCAGCGGCGCCGCAGCCGGCTTGGCGATCCCCAGATACGCCATAAGTCCGCGCGCCGTGCCGCCATGGGCAACGGCCACGGTGTCGCGCGACAGGCTTTCATACCAGTCGCGCATGCGCCCCGACACCAGTTTGTAGCTTTCACCACCCGGCGGAACGAAGTGCCATTTATCCTGCTCGCGCGCGGCGATGCGCTGCGGGTCGCGCGTATGCAACTGCGCGATGGTGAATCCTTCCCATTCGCCGAACGCTATCTCGGAAAGCTGCGGCTCGACGCGATAACCCTCAGCCGGCAAGCCAAGGGGCGGCCGCAGCAGCTCCATTGTTTCACGGGCGCGGCCAAGGGGACTCGATTCATAATCAAGTTCGGCGGGGTTTCGGCCGTCGCGCGCAAGCAGGTCGCGCAAGATTTCGCCGCAGTGAATTGCCTGCGCGCGCCCGCGCGCGTTCAGCGGCACGTCGCGGCGGCCTTGCAGGCGCCCGGCGACGTTCCAGTCGGTTTCTCCGTGACGGATGTAATAGACGGTTGGCCGCCGCGCGACCATTATTCTTCCTTGCCGACCGCCATGTCGGGGGCGTCCGGGTGCTTGATACCGACAATGTGGTAGCCGGCATCGACGTGATGCACTTCGCCCGTCACGCCGCTCGCCATATCGGACAGGAAATAAACACCCGTCTTCCCGACATCCTCGAGCGTCACGTTGCGGCGCATCGGCGTGTTGTATTCGTTCCACTTGAGAATATAGCGGAAATCGCCGATGCCGGAGGCGGCGAGCGTCTTGATCGGTCCCGACGAAATCGCGTTGACGCGGATATTCTTGACGCCAAGATCGGCGGCCAGATAGCGCACCGAGGATTCAAGCGCGGCCTTTGCCAGGCCCATGACATTGTAGTGGGGCATCCATTTCTCGGCGCCGTAATATGTGAGCGTGAGAAGCGAGCCGCCGTTCGTCATCAGCTTTTCAGCGCGCTGCGCAACGGCTGTGAACGAATAACAGCTCACGAGCATCGTCTTGACGAAATTGTCCTCGGTGGTGTCGACATAGCGGCCGTCGAGCTGGTCCTTGTCCGAAAACGCAATCGCGTGCAGTACGAAATCGAGGGAACCCCAGGCCGATTTAACCGCCGCGAACACCGCGTCGATGCTCGCGGGCTCGGTCACGTCACAGTGGCCGACGACGAGGCCGTCGACCTCTTCGGCCAAGGGCTCCACCCGCTTCTTGAGCGCTTCGCCCTGGTAGGTGAATGCAAGATCGGCGCCGTGGTCACGGCAGGCCCGGGCGATGCCCCAGGCGATCGAGCGGTTATTGGCCACGCCCATGATCAGCCCGCGTTTACCGCGCATCAGACTCGAAATTTCCGGCATAGCCTTCCCGTTTCCGCCGGTCACCACCGGTTGCCTCGTATGGCACAGGGCCTGTGGCCCATCAAGCAAAGGCCCCGCTGAGGCGTTTGCCGTTGTTTTTTCAATTCATTTTCGGGAATATGACGGGGCGTTGTGGGGTTTCTCTGACAGTTGATATGCCGGACTGCGTTCGGTGATGGACGGACAGGCGGACCGCGGGTCCCCTGGCGAACACGCTGTTGGTGAGGGAGGGCCCGGTTGCCCACGTTCCGACAAAACGTCGAAGCGACGATTCCTGCGTTGCGCCGCTATGCGCGCGCGCTGACACGGGACGCCGATATTGCGGACGATCTGGTGCAGGACACGCTGGTCAGGGCATTGCGCTCTGAACATTTGTTTTATGGCGGTGATGTGCGGAGCTGGCTGTACACGATCCTGACCAACCTCAACCGCAACCGGCTGCGCTCGCTGGCACGGCGTCCGCCATTGTCGCCGATCGAGGATAACGACGCTCCCGACCTTGCCGGGCCGGAAGCGGGCGGCCGCGACATTGAGCGCGCGCTCGCCACGCTGGTGGAGGACCAGCGCAACGCCTTGCTGCTCGTGGTGCTGGAGGGCTTGAGCTACCGCGAGGTGGCTGAAGTGCAAGGCGTACCCATTGGCACCGTTATGTCGCGTCTGGCGCGTGCGCGCGTACAGATCAAAAGCTATCTCGACGGCGAGCGCCCTGCGCTTCGCCGCGTGAAATGAGCGAGAGAATGAGAGAGAGAAGGTGAACCCATGATCGATCGCGATTCACCCGTGACCGAGGATGAACTGCACGCCTATATCGACGGCGAATTGCCGGCCGACCGCAAGGAGTCCGTTGCCACCTGGCTTGCCACTCATCCCGAACAGGCCGCGCTGGTTGCGTCCTGGCGGGAACAGGCCGAAAGCGTCCGCGCACGCTACGGCACGATTGTCGACGAACCTGTTCCGGAACGGCTCAAGCTCGACCAGGTCATCCGCAGCGAACGCGCCAACGGGCGTTCCTGGGCTGCGATGGCTGCGGCTGCGGCCATTGCGGCGTTTGTCGTCGGCGGCGCAGCCGGCTGGATGGCGCGCGGAGCCTCCGCCGCTGCCCCGACCGAGTTTGAAACCATCGCCGGCGAGGCGCTCGACGCCTACAGGCTCTACGTTGTCGAGGTGCGCCATCCGGTCGAAGTGCCGGGCAGCGAACGCGCGCACATGACGCAATGGCTGTCCAAGCGGCTTGGTGAGGACTTGCGCGTTCCCGATCTGCAGGCGATCGGGCTGAAGCTTGTCGGCGGCCGGCTGCTTCCCGGCCCGACCGGCGCGGCGGCTTTTTATATGTATGAAAGCGCGTCCGGCGAACGCTTCACGATCTATTGCGCCAAGGCGGGCGTGTCGCAAACGGCGCTGCGCTACACGAGCGAAGACAAGTTTGCCGCGTTCTATTGGGGCGACGACAAGATTGCTTACGTCGTGAGCGGGCCGGCAGATCGCGAGCGGCTTGAGAGCGTGACCAAGGCGATCTACGAGCAGATCGACAAGAGCGGGACAAAGAAGTCGTAACGGCGGCGCATCAGTCGAGGCCGTCGCGCGGATCGTAAGGCTTCATGTCGCGCCACTTCTTCATGAGTTCCTTGAACTCATCGTCGACGCTTTCGGGCAGAACAACGCGCACGGTGGCCAGCAGGTCACCGGCGCCGCTTTTTGCCTTCAGTCCCTTGCCCTTGAGGCGGAACGTACGCCCTGAATTGGTGCCGGCGGGTATCGCCAGCTCCACGGCGCCGTCCAGCGTGGGAACGCGCACCTTGCCGCCGAGCACCGCCTCGTAAAGCGTGATCGGCAGCTCAAGCCGCAGATCGGTGCCGTCGGGTTTGAACAGCGGATGCGGTGCAACGTTGATCGTGATCAGCGCATCGCCTGCCCTGCCGGATGCGCTCGGCCATCCTTGCCCCTTCAGGCGAATCTGCTGACCGCTGGCGATGCCCGCCGGAATCTTGACCTCGACGTCCTTGCCCGTCGGCAGATGGACGCGAGTCTTGGTGCCTTTGGCCGCGTCGCCGAGCGTAATCGTCAGCGAAGCGTGCAGGTCCTGCCCGCCAGCGGACGCACCGAAATCCTCCGTCTCGAACTGCGCGCCGCGCCCGGCGCCCGCGCGGCCGCCGAACATCCCGCGCAGAAGGTCTTCGAAACCCGCACCGCCACCGGCGCCCGTGCCGCCGCCACCGGATCGCCGGAAACCGTCGGGTCCAAAACTGAAGCTCTCGAAATGCGCGCCGCCCGGACCATGCGCGCCACCGCCCGGCTGCGCACCGAACCCTTCGAATCCCTGAAAGCGTGGCTTGCCTTCGGCATCGATCTCGCCGCGGTCAAACGCCTTGCGCTTGTCGCTGTCGCCGACGATCTCGTAGGCGGCATTCAACTCCGCGAAGCGTGATGCTGCCTTCGGATCGTGCTTGTTGGCGTCGGGGTGCAGCTTCTTCGCGAGCCGCCGATAGGCGCTCTTGACGTCAGCCTCGTTCGCACCCTTGGAAACCCCCAACACCTCGTAGGGGTCGCGCATCGTGTCCAAACTCCCGTGAAATCCCCTGTGTCGCCCAGTCATAGCGACTCGACAGGATTAATGTGGGGTTCCAAAGCGGCGGATGCAACGCGCCGGCGTCGGCCGGCCAAACAGCCAAAGGCCTAAGACTGTTTCCAGGGCTTGAGGGTGCGAACTTCCCAGACGCCTTGCTGCTGCTTGCAAGCCTCGCCCTGGACCCACGCCTGCGAACTGCCGGTGACGAAACTCGCCAGAAAATTGCGGCAGGTCTGTCCGTCCTGGGTATAGGCCGATGCGATCGGGGTCACCGTGCCGCGCGTGCCGGTGCTGGGATTTTCCCACGGCTGACTGGTGTCTTTCTCGCCGCGGCCGAGAACCTGGCTGGCGGCCGCCCGCGCATAGGCCAGGTCGGCGTCGGGCGGCAGCTGCGTGACTTCCTTGGCTCCAGGGGGCGGCGCAAGCGAGCCCGTCTGGTCGGCCTTGTCGCTTCCGAAAAACGAGTCGAACTGGCTGGACATGCTGCAGCCACCGACACCGAGAGACACTGTCACCACGCCGGCAGCGGCGAGCCCGCGCCATAGGCGCGGACGCCCGCATCCACTATATAGTCCGCAGTATTGACGGGTCATGGTCCCGGCCACGCGAAGCGCCCCAGCAGATGTCCGACACAGCACCAATTCAACACCCAAGTTGGTTAACGACTGGTGATTTCACCGAGGCGGACGAGCCATTGCGGCTGTTCACCGCATGGCTGGAGCAGGCCACCACCACCGAGCCCCGCGACCCCACGGCCATGACGCTGGCCACCGTCGATGCGGACGGCATGCCAAATGCCCGGATGGTACTGCTTAAAGGCATCGATGAGCGTGGTTTCGTGTTCTACACGAACCTAAACAGCCAAAAGGGGCGGGAATTGGATGGGCACCCGCAAGCAGCCCTGGTCTTCTACTGGAAGTCGGTCAACCGGCAGGTGCGCGTGCGCGGCCAGGTTGAACGGGTCACCGATGGCGAAGCCGATGCTTATTTCGCTTCACGTCCGAAGCAGGCCCAGATCGGGGCCTGGGCGAGCAAGCAATCCGCGCCGCTCGAAAGCCGGCTCGCCTTCGAAAAGGCCGTGGCAGTCTATGCCGCGAAATATGCGCTCAGCGATGTACCCCGCCCGGCCAATTGGTCCGGATACCGCATCGTACCGCTCTCGATCGAGTTCTGGCAGGAGCGGCCGTTTCGTCTGCATGACCGCATCGAATTCAAGCGCGATGGACTTGGCGCACCCTGGAGCAAGACGCGGCTTTATCCCTGAGCTAGGCTTTGGCGTAGCCCGAGCAGGACTCATTCAAAGGACGGCATGCCGAATTCGCAGACGAACCAACCACGCCGCACGCTGCTTCTCACGGGAGCAAGCCGCGGCATTGGCCATGCGACCGTCAAGCGTTTCTCGGCGGCCGGCTGGCGCGTGATCACCTGCTCGCGTCACCCGTTTCCGGAAAACTGCCCGTGGGACGCCGGTCCGGAAGACCATATCCAGGTCGACCTTTCCGACGAGGCCAATACCGACAAGGCTATTGCCGAGATCAAGCAGCGGCTCGATGCCCATGAACTGCACGCGCTGGTCAACAACGCGGCGATCTCACCCAAGGCTGAAGGCGGCAAACGGCTGAGCACGCTCGATACCAGCAATGACGACTGGCACCACGTGTTTCAGGTGAACTTCTTTGCACCGATCATGCTGGCGCGCGGGCTGATGAACGAACTCAAGGCTGCCAAAGGCTCGGTGGTGAACGTGACATCGATTGCCGGCTCGCGCGTGCATCCGTTCGCAGGCGCGGCCTATTCCACATCGAAGGCCGCGCTCGCCGCCCTCACCCGCGAAATGGCCAGCGACTTTGGCCGTCTCGGCATCCGCGTCAACGCCATTGCGCCCGGTGAGATCGACACCGCCATTCTTTCTCCCGGCACCGAAAAGATTGTCGAGCAAATCCCGCTGCAGCGCCTCGGCACGCCGGACGAAGTTTCCAAGATCATCTACGTGCTGTGCACCGAGACGAGCTCTTACGTGAATGGCGCCGAGATTCACATCAACGGCGGCCAGCACGTCTAAGCGGTAGCGCGTCCGCTTTGAGTACGAGCGGCGCCCCGCCCTATCTCACAGCCACTTCCGCCATTTGAAATAGAGGATCGGCAGGACGGCCGCGAACACCATCAGGATCAGCGCGAACGGATAGCCGTAATCCCATTCGAGCTCGATCATACCCTTGTGAAAGTTCATGCCGTAGATGGATGCGACCAGCGTCGGCGGCATGAAGATGACCGCGGCGATCGAGAATATCTTGATGATGGCGTTCTGTTCGATGTTGACCACGCCGAGCATCGCGTCGAGCAGAAACGTGATCTTGCTGGAAAGATAACTGGCGTGATCGGAGAGCGAGGCGGTGTCGCGGCGCATGGACTGCAGATGAGCACGTACGTCCTTGTTCCAGCGCATGCCCTCCGCCTCGGTCGTGAGGAACAGCAGCAAGCGGCCGATCGACACCAGGCTTTCGCGCACTTTCGAGGTCAAATCCCCCTTGCGGCCGAGCGCCTTGAGTACGTCCTTGTAGGATGGCGGCTCGGCATCGTCCTCGGGCTCGAAGATCGAATGTGAAACCTGGTCAACCTCGGCGCCGATGCGCTCCAGAATATCGGCCGACCGATCGACGACCGCATCGAGCAGATCCATCAGCACCGTTTCGCCGGTCACTTTCGCCGGACAGGATCGCGCCAGCTTGTATTCAACGATCGCAAATGGCCGCGGGTCGTCATAGCGGACGGTTGCGAGGCGGTGGCCAGAAAGGATGAAGGTGACTGGCGTGGTCTTCGGCGTGTCGGTGTCCGACTGACACATCAGTGTCGCGGTCATATAGCGCGCGCCGTTCTCCACATAGAGCCGGCTGGAGACCTCGATCTCCTGCATCTCTTCACGCGTCGGCACCGCGATGCCGAGCAGCTTTTCGACCAGCTTGTCTTCCTGCACGGTCGGCGACACCAGGTCGATCCACACAGCCTCCTCGGACGGCGGCGAACCGGGTTCGACCACCATACGCTCGAGCGTTGTGCCGCGGGGAACGTAGACCGAAAGCATGCCGTCACCATCTTGCGCATGATTTTCGTCATCATGCGGCGATCGCGTCATCTCTCATGACCCGATCGCGCGGATTTGCGCAAGACAAAATTACCGTGTGCGCGGCCGTATCCGCGGCCGCGCACACGGTTGGTGGCGGTGATCAAATTCCGAAAGCCGTCCGCTTATGGCGCCGCAGCCGGCGCACGCGACCTTCTAGTCGCGGTCGTAGGGCTCGAAATGAGTCGTGGTCGCATTGCGCTGTTCGCCTTGATGGTGAACTGCGGCCGCGACAGCCGAGATCCCGATCTTGCCGTAACGGGTGTCGAGGTTGGTGTATTGACGGGCGGAGTCTTGCTTCTGCTCCGTTGCTTTCACTTCCATAGTCCTGAACTCCAATCCTTCCTTGTAGCGTCCCCTCCGCCCGCAATCTGGTGACTCACTGGGGCGGAATTGCGCGGCAAATCGTGTGGTCTTGTGGCATTCGGCGGCCGCCGCGCGTCAAAGCCGTCCCTCAGTATAGGCGGAACCATGGTAAACCCGGTCTTAAGGTCTTGGGACCAAAGTCATTTTTCGACTGAGGGGAACTCGGCCGGGTGCGGCATTCCTGCAACAGGTCCACAGGAAGGTGATCGTGGGCATGGCAGAAACGTAGCAATGCCGGGGTTTTTTCGGTTAATTGCGGACTGAAACGTTTTGTGCGGCGCCGAAGTGGCGACCGGAAAAGAGGACGAAAATGGCGGCAAGAAAGGGGTTGTTGGTGGTCCTGTTCGGCGCCGGCCTCGTGCTCGGCGGCTGCATGCAGTCGACCATCGAACCGGCATCGGAAGCGAACTTCACGGCCCGCGACAAGAAGTTGCTGGCGGCGGCGCCTTATGAGAAGGCAACGATCCCCGAACCCTACAAGCGCCACATCGTCGAATATCACCGCAAGGAAGCGCCCGGCTCGATCCTGATCGATTCCGACGCGCGCTATCTGTATTACGTGCTGCCCGACGGCAAGGCGATCCGCTATGGCGTCACGGTCGGCGAAGAAGCGCTGGCCTGGTCGGGCGTTGCCAAAATTGGCCGCATGGCGGAATGGCCATCGTGGACGCCGACCGACGAAATCAAGAAGCGTATGGATGTGCCGAACTTCGTCAGCGGCGGCCCGCAAAATCCATTGGGCGCGCGCGCGATGTATCTCTATGAGGGCAACAAGGACACCCTCTACCGCATCCACGGCACCAACCAGCCGGAATATATCGGCGAGGCGATCTCCTCGGGCTGCATCCGCATGACCAATGAGGACGTCATCGACCTCTACAAGCGCGTGAAGCAAGGCGCGGTGGTTGTCGTGCTGGCCCCGCATCAGGGCGACTCGCCGGCCAATCCGCGCGTGGCCTCGGCCGTCGGTCCGTTCCGCTGAGCATCAGCACATTGAATTGAAAAACGGCGCCTTCGGGCGCCGTTTTTGTTTTCCTACTCCCGTCATTCCGGGGCGCGGACGAAGTCCGCGAACCCGGAATCCATAACCACCAACGCTGCGGAGTATCCTGACCCGCTCGCGTCCCGGAATGACAGCTAGGCAAGCGTAATCCGCACGATTTCCGGCGGCACGCCGAGGCGCAGCGGCACTTTGCTGCAGCCGAGCCCTCCGGACACTACCATATGACGCCCGTTCTCGACGATGTGCCCGTAAGCAAAGCGCGCACCATAGGCTGAGGGTGCCCAGACCGGTGGCACCATCGGCAAGCGAATCTGTCCGCCGTGCGTGTGTCCCGCGATGGTCAGTGCCACGCGCGCCGGCACCTCGGTGAAAATATCAGGCTCGTGTGCGAGCAGGATGACCGGATCATCCGTGCGGACGCCTGCCAGGGTACCCGGCAAGTCGTCGACGCCTTCAAACGTGCTCGGGCCGAGCCAATAAGCGATCTGGTCCCCAAGGCCCGCCAGCCAGAACTTTTTGCCCGGAGGCCCCAACAGGACCGCTTCGTTTTCCATGACAGGAAGCCGCACAGTATCCAGCGCGCGCCGCACGCCGTCGATGTCGTACCACCAGTCGTGATTGCCAAGGACCGTATAGACGCCGAGCGGCGCGTGCAGGCGCGCCAGTTCTGCTGCCCATACCGGATGCGGCACGCGCTCGGTGACGAAATGATGGGTGGCGAAAAAGTCGCCGAGCACGACGGTGAGATCGCTGCGAAGTTCATTGGCAGCATCGACAACCTGCCGCACGCGATCGAGACCCATGTTGGGTCCACCCGCATGCAGGTCGGCGACGACTGTGATCGAAAGACTATGTCCTTTCCGCCAGGCCGGCGGTGACAATCGGTAGTCGGTGATCACCAGGCCGTTGGCCGCTTCCATGGCGGCACGGGCGCCCACCGCCGGAAGTACAAGTCCAGCCACGCCAACAAGGCCGAGCCCGCCCTTGATCACGCCGCGGCGCGTGAGCGCGCGTGGCTTGAGGCCGGCAGAGACGGTGGGATCACTGATGGTCATGAAGGGGCTTTGCTACGCTTGAACTATGAACGGGAGAGTGGAGTTACAATTACAATTTCCGTTCATGGTTTATGGCCGCGTCCGGTATCGCAGGCCGTGGCAGCGGCAATGGAACCCGGGCGGCGACTTCGGTGGCCGGCGGTTCGCGCACATCCCACTGGCACATACGGTAACCCTGACGGCGCTCGGCGAGGTCGAGATGAATATGGGCCTCGTGGTAACCATCGGAGCCAGGTCCGAGCACTGTCGTAAAGCGATGGCATGCGCTTTCGCGCAGGTCGTCGCGAAACGCTTTCGCGACCGTCACGTCGGTCAATCCGACGGCCCGGCCATCGGCCAGCACAAGCGCACGCAGATCGGCGGCGTTGCCCTTGCCATGCTCGCTGAGCTTGGCGCCAGCCACGCGATTGCGGCCGCGGCACTCGTAGTCATCGTAAGTTTCGACCGCGCGCAGAGGCGAGCCCAGCCTCTCCGCTCGTGGCGCCGCTTCGTCGCGCAGCCAACCCGCGAGAGATTCGGCGAAGCTGCAGCGCAGCACCGGGGCCGGCTTGAGGGCGATGCGCTCGCCGCCGGCCAGCAGTACCGCGCTGAGCTGCACCATGTCGCTGCCACCACAGGCATCGGGACCGATCAGGCGGGGCAATGGTTCGATGATGGCGATCTTTGCCAGCCGTTCGTCGCAGTCGGTCGACGCACTGGTGGCATCGGCGGAGTTGAAATCAGGCCCAGCCGCCTCCCGGAAGGTGTGCGGCTCGGTCCATAGCGACGGCCGCGGGCGCGGCAATGGTACATCCCCGGCAATAGCAATGCCGCCGCCGGCGCCGGCCAGCCAAACGAGCGCAATCAAAAGCCGCATGTAGACCTGTATTTGCAGGGATTGCGGCATTTATACAGGTCTCCCATGAAGCCAAAAGCGCCGTGGCACCGTAACTCATAACGAAACCGTTGCACCGCCCGTTCCGGCGGCTAACCTTGGGTCCGACTGGCGAGGGGCCGGTCCAAGACTCAATAATCGGGAGGGGAATGCCATGCTCGGCCTGATGCAGGATTGGCCGTTGCTGTGCCATCGCATCATTGACCATGCCGCCACTTTTCATGGCGAACGCAAGGTCATCACGCGATCGGTCGAAGGACCGATGCACACCACGAACTATGCCGAAATCCGTGCACGCGCGCTGAAGGTTGCGCAACGACTCGACAAAGACGGCGTCAAGCTTGGCGACCGGGTAGCCACCCTGGCGTGGAATACCTGGCGGCATCTCGAGGCCTGGTACGGCATCCTTGGGATCGGTGCGGTCTATCACACCGTGAACCCGCGCCTGTTCCCTGAACAGATCGCCTGGATCATCAACCACGCCGGCGACCGGGTGATGATGACCGATCTCACCTTCGTGCCGCTTCTGGAAAAAATCGCCGACAGGCTGCCAACCATCGAACGCTACGTCATCCTGACTGATGCGGCGCACATGCCGAAGACCACCTTGAAGAACGCCGTGGCTTACGAAGACTGGATCGGCGAAGTAGACGGTGACTTTGCGTGGAAATCGTTCGATGAAAATACCGCCGCCGGCATGTGCTACACATCTGGCACGACCGGGCATCCCAAGGGCGTCGTCTACTCACATCGCTCCAATGTCCTGCACGCCTTCATGGCGGCGATGCCGGACTGCAAGGGCCTGTCGTCGCGCGATGTCGTGCTGCCTGTGGTGCCGTTATTCCACGCCAATGGCTGGTCGCTCGCCTTCTCGACGCCGATGGTCGGCGCCACTGTGGTCATGCCTGGCGCCAAGCTCGATGGAGCATCGATCTACGAACTGCTCAACACCTACAAAGTCACATTCACAGCGGCGGTGCCGACCGTCTGGCTGATGCTGCTGCAGGATCTGGAAAAAACGGGCGGCAAGCTCCCGCATCTCAAGCGCGTGGTGATCGGCGGCTCCGCCTGCCCGCGCGCCATGACCAAGACATTCCAGGACGTCTATGGCGTCGAAGTTGTCCACGCCTGGGGCATGACGGAAATGAGCCCGCTCGGCTCGCTCTGCACCATGAAGCCGGAATACGCTGTGCTCACTGGCGAAGCAAAGCTCGACATCGAGATGAAACAAGGCCATCCGCCGTTCGGCGTGGAGATGAAGATCACCGACGACAGCGGGAAGCCCCTGCCCTGGGACGGCAAGACCTTCGGCCGCCTGAAGGTTCGCGGACCAGCCGTAGCGAGGAGCTACTACAAGGTCGACAACGATCCAGTGTTCGAGAAGGACGGCTGGTTCGACACGGGCGACGTCGCCACGATGGATCAATACGGCTACATGCAGATCACCGACCGCGCCAAGGATGTGATCAAGTCCGGCGGTGAATGGATTTCCTCGATCGATCTGGAAAATCTTGCGGTCGGGCATCCGAAAGTGGCGGAAGCCGCTGTCATCGGCGTTACGCATCCGAAATGGGGCGAACGGCCGCTGCTGGTGATCGTGCTCAAGAAAGGCGAGAATGCCACCCGGGAAGAACTCCTCGGCTACATGCAGGACAAGATCGCAAAGTGGTGGATGCCGGACGACGTGGTGTTCGTCGAAGAAATTCCCCACACCGCCACCGGCAAGATCCAGAAACTCGTCCTGCGCCAGACCTTCAAGGACTATCGGCTGCCCAACGTGCAAGCGGCAGAATAATAAGAAAGCCGCGCGTTAAATCCACCGTCAGGACAATGGCTTGGCCCGTCCTGTCACGATCACCTATCCATATTGTCAAAATTGACATCTGTCGTGTATCCTCGATTTCAGCCATTTAGTGCTCCGTAACGACCAACACGGAGTAAGAACGATGAAACGCTATGTGATCGAACGCAGCATTCCCGGCGTCGGGAAGCTGAACCGCGAGCAGCTCAAGGGCGCCGCCGCAACATCCAACGATGCGCTGGCCAAGCTGCCCGGCAAAGTGCAGTGGGAGCATTCATACGTCGTAGATGACAAGACTTTCTGCATTTACCTCGCCGAAAACGAGAACGCCGTCCAGGAGCATGCCAAGCTGAGCGGCTTCCCGGCAAATAAGGTCACCGAAGTGCGCACCATCATCGACCCGATGACGGCCGCTGCGTGATCGCGATACGCCGCCGTGCTGCAGCCGGCGGCGTCCCGACCCTGTGCAGACGTAAGACGGGAAATGTGAGCCATGGTGCAACTCGGCAAAGTAGATACCGGACGCTTCTGTTGGGTCGATCTCGCCGCGACCGACGCCGGCAGCGCGAAAGAATTTTACGAGAATCTGTTCGGGTGGACTTCTCACGAGCAGCCGGCTAACGGCGGCAGTTTTACGCGCCTGCGCCTGAGCAATCAGGACGTCGGTTCAATCTATCAATTGCGGGACGCACTCCTGGAACACGGCATCCCGTCGCATTGGACGCCCTACGTCCGGGTGCACGATGTGAATGAAACCGTGCGGCGAGCCACCTCCCTTGGCGGCACGGTGATTGCCAAGCCCTTTGTCGTATCCGGCATCGCGCGCATAGCGCTTATCCTGGACTCGGTTGGCGCGCTCATTGGTTTGTGGGAGCCGATCGAATTGAACATGAAAGCGAATGGCAATGGCTAGGAAATCAAAACCGCGAACAAAACGCAGCACGCACGAATTGGCCCCTGCCAGCAGCAAAGATCGTGTCGTCGACGTTACGGTCGTTGTTCTGAAAGATGGCTATGCTTCAACGGCGATTGCTCCGATCGAAATTTTTCACTCCGCGGGCGTGGTCTGGAATTGGCTCCATGGCGAAACACTGCATCCGCGATTCCGGGTGCAGACTGCGTCGGTCGATGGACGGAAAGTGAAAGCGGCCGGCTCTCTCGGCCTCACACCGGATTGCGCAATCAGCGACATCAAGCACACCGACATTGTCATCATCGCTGCGCCCGGCTGGGACGTCCTCGAACAGATCGCAAAAAATACATCCCTCGTGCCGTGGGTGAAAAAGTGGCACGACCGAGGCGCCTACATTGCCGGCGCGTGCACGGGCGTCGCGTTCCTTGCAGAAAGCGGAATCCTCGACGGTCATGTTGCAACGACTCATTGGGGCGTCGCCGACATATTTCGCAAGCGCTATCCGAAGGTCCGGTGGCAAACCGAACAAT